>OHAA01000004.1_pt1 | contig 99182 bp, 82 predicted proteins | sample 1606051 | NCBI WGS metagenome assembly OHAA01 (sample SAMEA3541493, study PRJEB24748) | human gut metagenome | biome: human gut; feature: human-associated habitat; material: faeces | place: China | collected 2012
GCGCACCAAACGAATAAACACGCCTGCGGTGAGCAATCCCAACGCCAGCGCAGGAAGTACGGCGTGACGCAACACGTCGGCCAGCACGCTCATATCACCCAGCTGCAGTGCATCGATAATGTAGAAGCCGGTCGGAGAGACGAGTCGGGTGAACTGCATTTCCGAAGACAACGAGCATCGACCGGATGCCGGCAACACGTTCAGCCAGATGGCGAAAATGAGTTTCAGGACCAATCCCAAGAAGAACACGGGGGTGGCGTAGCACAGAATGGCAAAGGTTCGAATGCCTGCATCGGCAGCGTGATCGCGTCTGCACGCAGCTACACGACCTAAGCCGATACCTACGATCAAAGCAACAATGAGCGATAGGAGCGCCAACTCGAAAGTCGCTGATCCGTAATGAACAAGAATGCTGATAACCGGCTGATTATCAGTCAACGTAGTGCCGAGATCCCCATGGAGCAAACCCCCAAGGTAATCGATATATTGCACAATAAGAGGACGGTCGTAGCCGGCCGCATGAACACGCTTTTGCAACTCGTCAGGGGTAAGACGACCACCCAATGCCGCAGAAATAGGATCGCCTGTAGCTCGCATCACAAAAAACACGACGGTGACGAGAATGAAAACGGTTGGAATAATGAGCAGGAATCGAGTCAGGACGAAACGGAAAAATCCGCCTGACAAATGATTCTTTTTGGCTTGTTTCGGCTTCGCCTCCTGAGAGACGGCCGGAGCTGCTGTGTCTGACACGCGATGCTCCTTGATAAGAAGCCTGTACGGCTTTGATTTACAACAATATCGAATCACTGCGCCGTTTCAGGCAGATAATTCGGGAAATGGGGACCTCCGGCCATAGACCGGGGATCCCCAGTGGTTTTCTATGCAGGCTGCGGCAGGTCATGCCGCACATCCGCACACATCACGCCTTGGTGACAGATGCGAAACGGAAACGGAAGGAAGCGTCGAGCACAACACCCTTCACGTTGGCGCCGGTAACTGCAACCTGCGCACCCTGCAGCAGCGGGATGGTGGACAGGTCTTCGGTTTCAAGGGTCTGAATCTTCTTGAGCAGATCCTCACGGGCGCTTTCGTCGGTTTCACCAGCCTGCTCCATAATCAAATCGTTGATTTCGGAGTTGGAGTAAGCGTTGTTCACGAAGTTGCCGTCACGGAAGAACGGAGACAGATAGTTATCCGGGTCGGAGTAATCCGGGAACCAGCCGAGCTGGTAGACCGGGTAGGATCCATCAGAGTCCTCGGTAACAACACGGTCTTTGTTGTACTGGGTCCATTCGGTGGACTGCAGGTCGACCTTGAACAGACCACCCTCCTCGAGCTGAGCCTTGAGAGCCGCATACTCGTCGGCGGAAGAGGATCCATAGTGGTCCGGATTGTACTGCAGCTTGAGCTCAACCGGAGTGGAAACGCCTGCGTCCTCAAGAACCTTCTTGGCCTTGTCGGCGCTCGGCTTGCCGTTGCCGTCACCATACGCAGTCTTGAAGGTGTCTTCGTGACCAACTAAACCGTCCGGAATGTAGGAGTACATCGGGGTGTACGTGTCCTTATAGACCTTGGTCGCCAACTCCTCGCGGTCGATGAGGTTAGCAACGGCCTGACGCACAGCCTTGGCCTTGTCGGCATTCGGTTCATCGGACTTGGTGCCGTACGGCTGGATGTTGAAGTTGAAGACCAGGAAGCGTTCCTCACCGCCCGGACCCTTGACGACCTTGACCTTGGAGTCCTTGGACAGATCATCGATGTCGGTCGGAGTCAGAGAACGGTAGGCCACGTCGACCTGTCCCTGCTGCACGGCCATCTTCAGGTTGGAAGAATCGGCAAAGTACTTGACCTGAACAGTGCTGTTCTTGGCCGGGGTCAGACCCTGATAAGAGTCGTTCTTGGAGTAGCCTGCAACCTCATTGGCCTTGTAGGAGGTCAGAATGTACGGACCGGCGAAAGCCTTCTCCTTGATGATGGTGTCAGCATCAGTGAGCTTGTCGGCGGAGAAGACCTCTTCGTCGACAATCGGACCGGCCGGGCTGGAAAGCACCTGCTTGAGGGTCACATCGTTCTTGACTTTGGAATGGAACACCACAGTGGTGTCATCTGGCGTATCGATGGATTCGATGTTGGCCAGCAACGAACTCGGACCATTCTCATCGTTGATCGTGTTGACACGGTCGAAGGAGAACTTGATATCGGACGAAGTCAGGTCGTGACCATTGGCGAACTTCAGGCCAGACTTGATCTTAACGGTGAACTCAGTGCCGTCGTCACTCCAGGTACCGTCATCCGCAGCGATGTCCGGAGACAGTTCAGAGGTGTTGTAGTCCTGCGCATACAGGAACGGGAACACGTTGATTTGAACGGCATAGGAACCGTTGTCATAGGAGCCGGCAGGGTCAACGCTAGTAACCTTGTCCGTGGTGCCGACGGTAATGACATCCGCATCCCCCGATGCGGAACCGCTATCCTTTACGCCGCCGCATGCCGCGAGCGAGGCCAGTGCGGCAATCGAGACAGCCGCAGCCATAATCTTCTTGTGATTCACTATGGAATCCTTTCTCTTCCTGCTGTCGTAATTGGTACTCCAAAACGACGTGCCACAAGGGTAGGGCACACTTTGTTAGCGAAACATTTCACGGAAGCTCATTTTGCGACGTCACCCTTTCTCGATCCAACGAAAACTCAGCAATCACAACGGTTTTGCAGTTAATTTTTTTCCGAAAAGTGTGTGTCAAATAATGAGACAGCGAATCCCATATTGAGAATCGACGGTCCTCGTGACACGCCGAAAGACGGAACTTGCATCAACTAATTAACGGCGTTAATATATCAACTAGTTCAACGAAGGGTCCGTGCACTGGCGCAAGGAGGTGTCATGAGTAGTTACAGCGCTCAGCAATCATCGATTTCAGAAAACAATCGTTCCAGAATTCTGCAATACCTCTACCACAACGGCATCAGCTCACGTGCGCAAATCGCCAAAGCCATCGAACTCACACCCGCGGCCATTACGAAAATTACCGCAAAACTACTGTTCCGAGACGTTATCGAAGAAACCGGAGACATGGAAGGCGATAAGAATCGTCGTTCCATCGGCCTGAATCTCAATTGCGCGAAATACCATGTCGTCGGCGTGAAATTCGCACGAAGTCTGGTGCAGATCGCAGTGTTCGACCTGAAATGCAATCGTATTTCCCTCACCGACCTGCCCACCGTTGACGAGGAGCATATTCCCGAAACGGTAGAACAGATCCGGGCCACCGTACGACAGCTCATTGCGGACGATTCGAGCATCGTAGCCGTCGGCATGGCCGTTCCCGGTCCGTATCTGGTGGAGGAAGGTCGCACCGCGCTCGTCTCATCCATGCAGGGTTGGCGGCAGGTCAACTTCATCAAGGAGTTCAGCGAAGCGTTCAACGTACCCGTATTCGTTGAACAGGACGCACGCGCAGGCGCCTTGGCGCAGTTCCTGTTCAACCCGGAACTGTCCGAGGGATCGCTCGCCTACTATCTGCTTGGCGAGGGCATCGGCCTCGGCATCATCGACAATGGTTCGATCTATTACGGCGCGCACGGCACGGCCACCGAAATCGGACACATCTCCGTTGACGTCAACGGCAAGCCTTGCGACTGCGGCAATATCGGGTGCCTGGAACGTTACTGCTCAGCCAACGCAATCCACGAACGGCTCAACGAACAGCCGAGCATTGTGCCCGGATGCGAGGCAATGACGCACGCGCAGGCATGCACCGCGCTGTTCGCCAAAGCTGCGGCAGGAGACAAAGCGGCCATGGATCTGACTTCCGAGGTCGCTCGATATATCGGATATGGCGCGGTCAATATCATCAACGCCTTCAATCCGACGCATATCGTACTCGGCGACATCATCTCCCAAGCCGGACAGCCCTTGCTTGACGAGGTCAAAAAAGTCGTTCGGGAACGTACCATCCCCGAAGTCGGGCACGATACCAAAATCACCTTGTCCAACCTCCCAACGGACGCCACCGTCAGCGGTGCCGCGGCCGTGGCCATCACCAATTTTCTGGAACATCCTTCGATGTTCTTTGACGTCGCATAGCACGCCACAACCAAAGAAAGGAACACCATGTCCAAGCCAATCGTCATTTCTCTCGGCGAAATCCTGTGGGATATGCTCCCCACCGGCAAGCGTGCCGGCGGCGCACCCGTCAATTTCGCATACCATGCGTCCCAGAACGGCGCGGAAAGCTTCGCCATCAGCGCCGTCGGCAACGACGAGCTGGGTACCGAACTGCTCTCCGACGCTCACAAGGCCGGCATCAACACGCTGGTGCAGACCAACGAATACCCGACCGGCACGGTTGACGTGGCCCTGACCAACGGCATTCCGGAATACACCATCGTCGAAAACGTGGCTTGGGACCACATCAAGCTCACCGACGAGCTCGTCGAAGCCGTGTCCAAGGCCGACGCCGTCTGCTTCGGCACCTTGGGTCTGCGCTCCCCCGAATCCCACGACACCATCGTCGAACTGCTCAAGCACACCAAGGAAGGCGCTCTGAAGTTCTTCGACATCAACCTGCGTGCGAACTTCTACTCCAACGAACTCATCGAAGAACTGCTCGGCTATGCGAACATCTTCAAGATCAACGACGAAGAGCTGATCATGATGCGCGACATGTTCTCCATTCCTGAGTGCAACGACGAAGAGGCATGCAAGTGGTTCATCGACCGCTTCGACCTTGAGTACACCATTCTGACCGGCGGCGCCACGTTCAGCACCATCACCGCCAAGAATGGCGAGGTTTCCACGCTGCTGACCCCTCACGTCGAGGTTGCCGATACCGTTGGTGCAGGCGACTCCTTCTCCGGTTCCTTCACCGGCAAGCTGCTGAGCGGCGCACCGCTCAAGGAAGCGCATCGTGCGGCTGTGAACACCGCCGCCTACGTGTGCACCAAGGAAGGCGGCTGGCCAACCTACCCTGTGGAAGGCGTTCCGGATTATCTCGCCGAAGCCGGCAAGTAAGCCCAGATTTTCCTTTCATCATCATCAACGAGGCCATGTCTGCCATCATGGCCTCGTTTTTCATACCCATATTCAATCCGCAATTGGTGCAATCACGATTGTCACGATATACGCACCTCAACGAAGAATGATGCCATGAACGACACCAGCAACACCACAAACGCCGCTTCACAATCCGATATTCCGCAGTCAGTTTCCGATTTCATGCGGCATATCACCGACTTGTGTGGCGGCGAACACGCAAGATGGGCCGAAAACTTCAACGCAGGATTCGCCAATACACTCACCACCACCGTGAGACGGCATGATGACGGCACGACGTTTCTGCTGACGGGAGACATACCTGCCATGTGGCTGCGCGACTCCTCAGCGCAATTCCGACCATATCTCGCCGTAGCCGTAGACGATCCCGAGCTCACCGCGCTTATTACCGGGCTTGTTCGGCAGCAATTCAGGTTCATCAATATCGACCCATACGCAAACGCGTTCAACGAAACACCCAGCGGCGCTACCTGGGATCCGAACGATCAGACCGATTCGTTCGGACCATGGTTGTGGGAACGCAAATACGAGGTGGACTCCCTGTGCTACCCCATTCAGCTGGCGTGGCTGTTGTATCGCAATACAGGAACCACCAGCCATTTCGATGATGCGTTTGTAAGCGGCATCCGTCGAATCCTTGACGTGTTCGAAACCGAGCTTGACCATTCGAATTCGCATTACCGCTTCTTCCGTCCGAACGACGATCCGCGCGACAGCGTGCCCAACCATGGTGCCGGAGGACCTTTTGCCGTCACCGGCATGACATGGTCCGGATTCCGCCCCAGCGACGACGCCTGCGTCTACCCATATCTCGTGCCGTCCAACATGTTCGCCAGCGTGGTCATGGGATATGTGCAAAGGATTTTCATCGACGTGCTTGACGATCGTGAAATCGCCGGTCGTGCCGCGGCGCTGCAGCATTCCATCGATGATGGTCTTGCCCATCACGCAACCATCCGCAATGCGGCCGGAAACGCTATCTACGCATACGAAGTGGACGGTCTCGGCAACGCGTTGCTTATGGATGACAGCAATGTGCCGAATCTTATGTCGGCACCTTATCTCGGATTCTGCGAAGCGGACGATCCGCTGTATCTCGAAACGCGCAATACTTTGCTGAGTCAGGAGAATCCTTACTATTTCGAGGGTGACTATGCACATGCCATCGGTTCTCCGCATACGCCAGAAGGTTATGTTTGGCCGATCGCCATGGCCATGCAAGGATTGACAAGCCACGACAAAGCCGAAAAAGAACGTATTCTTGATCAACTTGTCGCCGCCGACGCCGGCACGCATCTCATGCATGAAAGCTTTGACGCGAACGACCCGAACTCCTATACCCGTCCGTGGTTCAGCTGGGCCAATATGATGTTCTGTGAATTGGTCATGGATTATTTCGGTATTCACGTCAAGCTGTGAGTGGCTATCAGTTTAAGCTTTGGCTTCGCTCACAGCGCAAGAATTACGGTAGATGATTTGCACTTATTGACATTCCATGATATCTTGAAAAGTCCGGTCTTGCACCGGGTGCTTGATAATTCAAGATTGGGGATGATCGGTTTCGACGGTGACCTGTTCGTCGCAGGGAAGCGTGCCGAGAACGTAGGGTCCGCTCGTGGATGCCCCCTACAAAAGAATAAGTGCTAAATCTAACCGCACTGAGTTCGCTCTCGCTGCCTGAGCTTCGCGCCAGGATTAACCAGTGAGCAGCCGCTCCGTTCACTCCTTCTCGTCTTTGGAAGGATGCTGAGCGTCGTTTAGAAGACTTGCTTTGTCGACTGAGCCACAGGGCCGGCAAGGGACTTTTACTGTAGATATGCCCGCCATCAGTTGTCTGCGATATCGATGGGAGCAGAAAAACCGCCGCACGGCCAGCAGACTACGCACGTAGAAGACTGAGGGTTCGGTTATCGGACCGGGGTTCAATTCCCCGCATCTCCACGTATTGAAAGCCGCCAGAAATGGCGGCTTTTCTTGTATTTCCAACGGTTTTCGAAGATTCCTGGGTTTACTCCAAATTACCCCCGATGTGCCGGATGTTCTAAAAAAAAATGTGGGCAAAAATCCCTCCTCCGGCTTGCTTAATCTCTTCCAAATTCCATCTGTCTACCACCCTAAACAGCATGCAAGGTACGTTTTTAGGTACTCCTCTTCACAAGACAACCTCGTCAAATCAACATACGAAAAATCCAGCTCTCCCCCATCACAAATCATCAGAATCCCACCATCAAATTCCGCGTGTCGATTTGCATTAACCGCTTAAGTGGTTAACATAGTTAATACATCAACCTAGTTATCACGTCACAGCAGACGACGTCAAGGAAGGACTTGATCGATGACCTGCACTTACTCTCCCGAAGCCTACGTGTTCGGCTCCGAAGAAAACCATGCCCTGCTCGAGGCGGAAACCAACGAGCTCCTGCATTTCGGACACAATTTCCCCGCCCCGCAGGGTGGCTCCTACTGGCTGGACGATACCGGCAATCCGGATCTGACCCAAAACATCCACACGTGGATCACCTGCCGCATGGCGCACGTGTATTCCTTGGGGTTCCTGCACGGCGAGCCGGGCGCCGCAGAACTGGTTGACAAGGCCATCGCCGGCCTGCGCGGTCCGCTGCATGACGATGAAAATGGCGGATGGTATCCGTCCATTTCCGCAGACGGCTCCACCCATGAAGCAGGCAAGGTCTGCTACGCCCACGCTTTCGTGATTCTTGCCGCCACTTCCGCCAAGCTTATCGGCCGCCCGGACGCGGACGAGCTGCTCGAAGAGGCTCTGGCAACCTACGACAAGCATTTCTGGGATGACGAGATCGGTCTGGCCGTCGATACTTGGAACACGGAATTCACCGAGCTTGACTCCTATCGCGGCATCAATGCCAATATGCACACCACCGAAGCATTCCTTGCCGTTGCCGATGTGGCCGGAAACGAGGAATACCGCGAGCGCGCTGGTCGTATCATCGATCATGTGGTCGGATGGGCAGCCAACAATAACTGGCGTATTCCTGAGCATTTCACCGCCGATTGGCAGCCGGATCTCGAATGCAACCATGACAAGCCGGATGACCAGTTCAAGCCGTACGGCGCCACTCCGGGCCATGGCATCGAGTGGGCACGTCTCATCACCCAGTATGCGTTGAGCTCCAAGCAGCGTTCCGAAGAAGGCAAGCAGCAGCTTATCGAAGCCGCCGAGAACCTGTTCGCTCAGGCACTTGCCGACGCCTGGAACGCCGAAGGCACCATCGGTTTGGCTTACACCACCGATTGGAACGGCAAGCCCGTTGTCACCGACCGCATGCACTGGACGCTTGCCGAATCCGTGAACACCTCGGCCACACTGGCCACCGTCACCGGCAAGCAGGTGTACAAGGATTGGTATGCGACCTTCTGGAAGTACATTGACGAATACCTGATCGACCATAAGAACGGTTCTTGGTTCCACCAGCTGAACAAAGACAACGAGGTCATCGGTACCGTCTGGCCGGGCAAGTCCGACCTGTACCATGCCACGCAGTGCACGCTGATTCCGCGTCTCGATCCCGCGGTCTCCGTCGCTCCTGCGTTGAAGGCCAATCCGAACGCCTGACGGCCTCCAATAATCGAACTTCTCCTTCTCTCCTCCTATTCGCGAAGAACCCCGGTACCGCAAGGCAACCGGGGTTCTTCGTATATCAACGCGACTATTTGATGATTGGACGCAACGGCGCAGACACGTCGACGTTATGCTTGTCTCCGATCACATTCGGATCATTGATGATTTTATCGACGACAGCTTTCTTCAACTTGAGGCCGGATGAATCGCCCCATACGATCACACGGTCTCCCCCATTGATTTCCGTGGTGATGGAATCCTGGGTTTCGGCAGTCACCTTGGTGATGGAGTTGCGCATCGATTCCGGCAATGAGCTGAGGATCTTCAACGCCTCCTTGATGGAACGATTGCTCAGACTTGTTTCGACATCCTTCACTTCAATGACGGGAATTCCTTCCACGGAAGCTCCGCTGACGGAATTCAATATACGCCCCTTGCTGTCGACCGCGGTCATGCTGTCCTCGCCTGTCTTGAGCATCGCAGCAGGCTTTTGCGCCTTGATGGTCACTTCAAGGGAGTCGGGCAGTTTTTTCTTGGATTGCGCGGAAGTGACTCCCGGAATCTCCTTGATTTTCTTTTCCACGTCATTGTTCGACACGAGAAGAATCGATTTTCCTGCTTGCTGGCCCGCAATATCCAACACCTGAGACTCACTCACCCATTCGTTGGCGCCGACAACGCTAATATTGCCGGACTCGAGACGGAATACCGATGAGAAGAAAAACAGCCATACCAACGCGCCTGCAACAACAATGACAGCAGCGGAAACGCACGCGCGCATGGCGACGACACGCGCGTTCGCCTTGCGTCGTTCTTTCAGACGCGCACTGAAATCAACCACCTTCGGGCGCGTTACCACGCCCAACGTGCCTATGGTTTCCTCCAATGTCTTCGAAACGAAATCCTCGCCGGCAAGATTGCGCGCGTCCACGAAATCGCCTGATCTCGAACGACTCACGCTGCCTTTGTTGCCACTCTCAACCGTATTTTCCTGCGTCTTCTTCCCGGAAGAAGACGCGCGTCCCGCTCCACCAGCGACGGAACGGCCTTTCGGCTGAACCTGCTTTCCGGCATCGCTGTGTTTCCGGCTTTGGATGGTTCTACCATGCGACGTCTGATTTTCAGGCGTCGTTGCGGAACCATCCGAACCCGTACCTGAACTGATGACCCTTCGCGTCATCAGCCCTCACAATCCCAACGATGAGCCTGAAGGGAGTGCAGCATCACCTCGTCCATCTGTGTGATGTCGCCTGCGCCAACAGTGAAGATGACATCGCCATGATGAGCACGCATCGTCATCATCTGTGCCGCGGTATGCATATCCTCCACTCCGCGAATCCAATCCTCGGCAGGCGTGTGGTCAAGCTTAAGCGCCTCGTCCACAATGGTGGCGGAGCTAATCGTCGGATAGTCCTCCTGCTTTTCACGTGCGGGGAAAATGCCGGTGACGATCACATCATCCGCCTTGGCCAATGCTTCAGCGAATTCACTCGCAAAGAACATGGTCCGGGAGAACAGGTGCGGCTGGAAGATCACGCGAATCACCGACTGCGGGTACCTGCGGCGCGCCGCATCCAGCAATGCCGAAATCTCCGTAGGATGATGCGCGTAATCATCAACGACAGTCACTTGGCCGACCATACCACGCACTTGGAAACGACGGGCAGCTCCAAGGAACGACGTGGCGGCTTGGGCAGCGTTCTCGACATCGACGCCCAACAACGCGGCCGCAATAATCGCAGCGGAGGCATTGCGCGCGTTGTGAATGCCTGGAACGGTAAGCGTCACCGGAACCATACGCTCATGTTCGCCCAACAATCCCGCGGGCATGTGTAAGGTGAAATGTTCGGCACCGCTTTGCGCGCTTTCGCTTTCCGATTCGATATGCACGAACGCGGCACCGTTCAAATCACCCAACGAAACCGTATCCTGCGTCGCATACACGACCGTACGCTTGGCCGTCTGCGGATCGAGAGCACGCAATACCGCAAGATTGCCTTCATCATCGCCGCACATCACCACCGATTTTTCGGCATGCTGAACATGATTGACAAAAGCCGCACGATAGTTTTCCTGCGTGCCGTAATGGTCGAGATGATCGGCTTCGGAGTTGGTGACAATGGCGATTTCCGGATGATACTTGGCAAAGCTGCCATCGGATTCGTCCGCTTCCGCCACAAGAACGTCGCCCTTACCAGCATGGCCTCCGTCAATCGTCACACCATCCTTGCCTTGGATGGATCCGCCGATGGCATAGCTTGGATCGGCCAGATTTCCCTCACCGGCATGGGTGAGGATATGGGCCAGCATGGAACTGGTCGTGGTTTTGCCATGAGCTCCTGCGACCGTCACCGCACGTTTTGCGTTCATCAGCAATGCGAGAATGTCGCTGCGGTGCACGATGCGTTCGCCTGCTTCGTATGCTGCGACGATTTCCGGATTGTCGGATTTGATGGCGCTGGAGAATACGACGGTATGTTTGCCTTCGACGTTTTCTGCGCGCTGCCCGAATTCGACTGTAATGCCGATTCCCTGCAGACGATCGGTTTTGGCGCTGGGTTCACGATCTGAACCGTCCACTTCAACGCCCTGTTCGTGCAGCATTTCAGCGAGCACGCTCATGCCCGCGCCTCCAATGCCGATGAAATGGGTTGCCCCCAAATCATTCACGCCTTCCTGCGGACTGAACGACGCATGGGTTGGATCAAGAACGATGGTACCGGCTTCACGCTGGTTGTCAGACACGACTGCTCCTCTTGCATGTTTTTTTAGCTTGTTCCATTATGGTCTCACCCATGGTCTCGCATATGGCCGATCATGGGTGGGATTTTGGAATGCGACGAACGCACCTGCCGTCGCCGCAGCCTACTTTTCGTCAATCATGGAAAGCACGCGCTTGGCCATGACTTCGGCGGCATCTCGAATACCGTATTGCCAGGCGTTGTCGCCATACTTGGCAAGCAGATCCGAATCGGCAAGCAGCTTCGGCACATGCTGTTTGACCCATTCGGCGGTGAATTCGCGATCAGCCACCATCAGACCGCCTTCCGCATCGACGACAGGCTGGGCGTTGAATCGCTGCTCGCCGTTGCCGATTGGCAGCGGAACATAAATCGCGGGGAGTCCCAAAGCCGTCAATTCCGATACGGTGCCGGCCCCAGAGCGACAGATAATCAGGTCGGCGCAAGCGAATGCGAGATCAATACGTTCCAAATACGGCGCAACACGATAATCGCCATCATTGCCATGGTCCGGGCCAAGCTCGCCAAGCACCTGTTCGCCGGCGCTCACCGACACCAATGAACGCACTTCATCATCTTTGCCTTTCCCAGTCAGATGAATCACCTGGGCGTGTTCCAGCAGCTCCCTAGCGGAAGCCGCCACCGCACGGTTCACGTTCACCGCGCCCAGCGACCCTCCAGTCACCACCACCAGTGGACGGTTCGGATCGACACCGAGTTGCGCTGCGGCCGATTGTCTTGTGGCAATGCGGTCATGTTCCATGCCATGGGCTATCGCTGCGATTTCGGCACGCAATGGCAATCCCACACGCTCGGCTTCAACACCCTTGCGTGGCTTCAAGCCGGTTTGCGCATAGGCGGTGCCAATCATGGACGCCCAGCGAGCTCCCAATTTGTTGGCCATTCCGGCACGGGCATTCTGCTCATGCATCGCGATCGGAATGCCCATCTTGTGCGCTGCCGCATATACGGGAGCGGACGTGTATCCGCCGAAGCCGACAACCACCTGCGCCTCATGACGGGTGAGAATGTCACGGACTTTGGCCGTTTCGGCCTTCCACTGCGCGGGAAACTTCAGCGCCGCCATATTGGGCCTGCGTGGGAAAGGAACCTTCTCAATGGTTTCCAGTTCGAAACCGGCCTGGGGAACCAAATCGTGTTCCAAGCCGACGACAGTGCCCACCACTGCGATATCGGCGTCTGGTTCAAGCTCGCGAATCACATGCGCCACGGCGAGCAGAGGATTGACATGACCTGCCGTACCACCGCCGGCAAGAACGATATGCTTCTGATTGCTCATAGTGTACGAGCTTAGCCCACGGCACCCCAGTACGCCGCGCGCCATACCGTCGCACACGCGGATGCTCACATTTCATCTACGTTTGCACACCGCAATACGCGGTAGCGTATGCTGCGGTCGCAGCCGACACTCAGACCCGCTGCATCTCCGCTTGGATCTGCGGCTGCTGCTTCATCATGCTGATGGTTACGCCTGCAGCGCCCAAACACAGAATCAACGACGAACCGCCCGCGGACACAAACGGCAATGGCACACCCATCACCGGAAACAATCCCACCACAACGCCGATGTTCACGAATGCCTGGCCGACGATCCACACGGTAATGCTGGCCAATACCAAAGTGATGTACCTGTCCTGCGATTGCAAAGCCACCACGAGCATGCACCATCCAAGCACCAAGAACAGCAGAATGACGAGAGAGGCGCCTACAAAGCCCGTTTCCTCACCGATGATGGCGAAAATGAAATCGTTGTGCGCTTCCGGCAGATATCCCCATTTTTCTCCGGAATTGCCGATGCCCACTCCAAGCAAACCTCCGGAGGCCATGGCGTATTTGCCATGCACCGCCTGATAGCAGACCCCCTGCATGTCGGATGCGGAGCAAGTTTGGTATGTGGCCATGATGCGGCTGAGTCGGTTCGGACTGGTGATAACGAGTCCGCCAACCAAAACCGCACCGCCGCATGCCACGATAGCCAACCATTTGCCAGGAAAATCTCCCAACAGCAACGCGGCACCTGCGATCGCGAACAGAATCATGGCCGTGCCAAGATCCTTGCCACTCACAACCAACAGCAATGCAAGACCAAGCCACGCAATCAACTTGAGATATGCCTTATATGGTCCGACTTTGTTTATCTGCTTCTGCGCGTAGATCAGTTCCCGCGGCAGCCATATGCACAACGCAAGCTTAACGACTTCGGCGGGCTGGAAGGTAAATCCAAAAAGGCCGATCCAACCTTTGTTGCCTTGGACATCGATGCCCAAGGGGGTAAACGTCAGCGACTGCAAAAGCAAAGCGATAATCAGGAAGACGAAACTGAATTTCCTGATGAGCTCCGCCGGAATCATCATGCAGGCAACACCCACGATAAGTCCAAGAACGCAGAATCCCCCCTGTTTCAGTGCTTGGGACCACGGAGACTGTCCGTTGGCAATCATGTTTACCGAAGAGCTGGAAAACACCATGATCACACCGAAAATGGTGAGAATGATCACCGCGGTTCTGAACCCATGAAAACACCAAATCGGATTAAGCAGGCTTCGCAGACCGACATAACCATGAAAATCGTCGACCTGCTTTCCGACGGCGGCCTTCTTTTTCTGACGACTACTATCAACCTGCCTGGTTTTAGGCTTTTCCATGCTCGTTCACCCAACGCTGAGCCTGCTGTGCGAACTGGTTTCCACGATCGGCATACGACTTGAACTGATCCATCGACGCACATGCAGGCGCCATCAGCACCACATCACCGGATTGGACATACTCGCCCGCGGCATCAACCGCCCGTTCCATAATGACCCCATTATCCGCCGGATCGATGATGGTCAGAGGAATGTTGGGAGCGCTCGTCTTGAACGCATCCAGCATCGGCTGCTGATCCCTGCCGATGATGACCGCGGCTTTGATGGTATGCGCCTGATCAGCCACCAATTGCTCGAAACTGCTGCCTTTGGCCAGTCCTCCGGCAATCCACACCACGGATTTATCGGCAAAACTATTGAGCGAGGCCTTGGCCGCATGCGCGTTGGTCGCCTTGGAGTCGTCAACGAAACGAATGGCTCCCCCATCCGCCGTAGTGGCGGTGGCGACGGTCTGGATACGGTGGCCACCTGGAGTGAACTGCTTCAGGGATGCGATCGCCTTCTCCTTATCCGCGCCAAGTCCCAACACCAACGCCAATGCGGTCAATGCGTCGGCGAGCAAATGCGGATATACCGTGCCATCCGGCTCGGTCAGATGTGTGAACTCGGCAACTTTGGCAACCTGTTCAGGCTTGCCCGCCTCACCGCCCGCGATGCCGGACATGTCGACGATCCAGCCGTCCTTCACGCCAATCTGGCCATCTTGCGGTTCCGACAATGTGAATCCAACCCTACGGCAGCCTTCCGCGGTTTCGGCTGCGAATGCCAGCTTGGTCACGCGCTCATCATCCGCGTTGTACACCAACGCCTTCTTGGCATGGTGGAAGACCTTCGCTTTGTCGGACGCGTAATTGTCGATACCGCCATGCCAATCAAGATGGTCGTCAGCGATATTGGTGATCGCCGCGCAATCCAACTCAAGAGAATCGGTGAAATGCAATTGGAAAGAACTGAGCTCAACACACAGCACATCATTTGCCGGATCGACTGCGGCATGGGACACCGCTTTGCCGATATTGCCGACAGCAGGTGCGGTCAAACCGCAAGCCGTCAACATCTCCGAAGTCATTTCCGTAGTGGAGGTCTTGCCATTGGTACCGGTGATGCCAATCCATTGCGCAGGATGCCCAGTGGCATCGCAATCCACCCGCAGCTGCCAGGCAAGCTCGACCTCGCTCATCACCGGAATGCCACGACGTTGCGCTTCGAGAATGAACGGGGTCCTCGGATTGAATACCGGAGAAGTCATCACCAGGTCGACATGATCCCAATCAATGTGGTCGAAAGAGTGCAGATCGGCATCAGGCTTCTTCTCATCCACGCCCAACACCTTTTCGGCGCGGGAACCCAACACCTCCATCATGCTCTGGCCAGAAACTCCAAGACCCGCCACAATCGCGGTCTTACCGCTCATATCCATATCCATCATCCTTCGATCGTCAGAACCTCATACGCCTTAATATCACAGTCATATTGCGTTCATTCGCAACGGCAACAGACCGAGCATCGACTGTCACAAGCCGGAACGGGCAACCCAATCGCCATAGAAAAGCACCAAGGCGACCAGCACGAACAGCAGTTCAATCATCCAGAAGCGAATCACAACCTTGACTTCGGGCCATCCCTTCAATTCGAAATGATGGTGGATCGGAGCCATCTTGAACACACGCTTATGCGTCATCTTGAAATAGCCGACCTGAATGACATCGCTCAACGTTTCCATGACGAACAGGCCGCCGAGAATAATCGCGAGGAATTCCGTATGCGTGGCGATGGACATGGCAGCGAACAGGCCGCCAAGCGCCAACGAACCGGTATCTCCCATGAAAATTGAAGCCGGATTGGAGTTGTACCACAGGAACCCGAAGCATGCTACCGCCGCGCAAGCCGCGATAATGGTCAGATCAAGTGGATCAGATACCGCGTAGGTAAAGCCCTCATGCCCCGATCCCTTAAGGTGGTAGAACTCCCAAAAAGCGATCACCGCATATCCCATGAACGCAATCATCGAAGAGCCAGCTGCCAAACCGTCAAGACCATCAGTCAGATTGATGGCATTGGTCCACGCGGTCATCAGGAAGTTCACCCAAATCACGAACAGCACGATAGCCACGACCCTACCCGCGAATTCGAAACTGAAGAACGGCTCCTCAATGAAGCTCATGCCGGCCTGGGCACTGGGGAAACCGGAATTCGTAGGCAGAATCAACGCCAGCACCGCATATATGGTAGCCAGAATGAACTGACCGATGAACTTGCCCTTAACCGTCAATCCCTCGCTCTGCTTCTTACGAACCTTCGCGAAATCATCAATAAAACCAAGCAATCCCATCGACAACATGGCAAACAGCACCAGCACCGCAGACCACGACGGAGTCTCACCCCGCGTGACGAAGCGGTACAGCGCCGACGAGCCCCAGCCCAACACAACCGCCAAATTGATGACCACGCCACCCAACGTAGGCGTGCCACGCTTGACTAGATGGGATTTCGGACCATCCTGACGTATGTATTGCCCATAATTCAGCTTGTGCACCAAACGAATCAGCAGCGGGGTGCCCACGATCGTCACAACCAGCGACACCACAATTCCGATGATGAGCGAAATCACCTGATGTTCTCCGTTTCAGTCAGACATTCTTCAGATAACGTCGTTTATTCGATTATTCGAATCTTGCCAAATATTCTTGTTCTATTGTGCAGCCAGGGCCTGCCAACGTTCGGCCAAAGCGCTCAAGCCGGAAGCGTGGGAGCCCTTAAGCAGCACCACAGCGCCCGGATGTTCCACGGCGAGTTGCGTCACCAGACGATCGGCCTCGTCAATGTCGTGCACCCAATCAATATGGGAAGCACATCCCGCAGCGGATGCACCTTCAGCCATGGCACCGGCCAGAGCGTCCAAAGAGGCATCGGATGTGCTGCCGACCGTCAGCAACGCGTCAACGTCGCCTTCCACCGCATACCGGCCGATGCCAGCATGCAAATCCTTTTCATCCGGACCAAGCTCAAGCATGGCACCCAACACCGCAATACGGAACGGTTGGGTCTCAGCACCCGCCTTCCAACGCAACAATCCGTCAAGCCCCGCCTTCATGGAATCGGGATTGGCATTAAACGAATCGTCGATCAAGGTGAACGATGTTTCAGGCTTGTGCACCGTGGAAACAGCCATACGATGAGGACTGATGGCCGTGACGTCAGACAGCGCGGACGCGACCTCATCCATCGACATACCCAAATGCATCGCTACCGAAGCAGCCGCCAACGCATTCATAACGTTATGCTGACCGCAAATGCCCAGAGTGACCTCGGCATGCTCGCCATCACCATTGTCCAAAATGAAGCTCGGATGGTCCAATTCGTCGCAATGCACATGTTGCGCGCTGATTGCCGGCTTGCCGTCATTGTTCTGCGGAAGTCCGAACCACATCACGTCGCCCGGAGCGATGGCGCTCATCGCAGCCACATGCTCGTCATTCGCGTTCAGTACGGAAAGACCACCTGGAACAAGACCACGGATGATTTCCGATTTGGCTTGTGCGATGCGTTCCGGCGAGCCGAATTCCCCTAGATGCGCGACGCCGACTTTCAACACGACCGCAATATCCGGCGGCACCAGCGACGTCAAATTCGCGATTTCCCCAACATGATTGGCACCCATTTCCGCAACCAGAAAGCGAGTTTCCGCATGTACTTTGAGCGAAGTCAACGGCAGTCCGATTTCATTGTTGAACGATCCGACCGGCGCAATCGTCGGTCCTATGTGCGCCAGCAACGCCTTCATGAGATCCTTGGTAGTGGTTTTTCCGACGGAACCGGTGATGCCAATCACCGTAAACGGCGTTTCCAACGCACGCCGGCGTTCGATATTGTGCTTGGCCAACGCGCCCAAGGCAAGCACCGTATCTTCCACCACGATCTGAGGCACTCCGGCACCGTCGATCTCATGGTCGACTATTGCGACAACAGCGCCCTGAGCGCCTACCTTCGACACATAATCGTGGCCATCCACGCGTTCTCCGGCAATCGCCACGAATACCGATCCTTCAACAATCTGTCGTGAATCAGTGAATGTGCTGGTGGCCACAGGCGTATCAATCGCCGCGGTGCCGGCAATCAGCCGTCCCTGAACCGCCTGGGCGATTTCCTCCAAGCTCATTGGCATCATGGTCGGGCTGCTCACTCTGATTTCTCCTCTGTGTTGATGTACTGCATATTGTTCACGTTGTTTACGATTATCACTATTCGACGTCCGCATCCGTTCCGATCGAGACTAGTTCAGATCTCGAGATACACGCAATGCGCTTTTAATATTGGCCTTACGTACGCCGGCCGCAAGCACCATGGCGATGGACAATGACAACGCGCTGCTGTCCGTCTGCCCGTATGCCTCCGTCGCTTGCGCTGCGAGCGCATCGGATTCCTGCGTACGACCTGCGATGTGGGTCTGCTTGCCGACAGTGCATCCAAACCGTGCGACCGACTTGACGATCTCAGCCTCGCTGAGACCCTTGTCGTCGCAGCCAAGCACATCAACATTCACCGACTGCAACGCATCGTCATTCAACGTTTCCTCGCTGAGCGCAAGGATCACAGCGGCGGCGCCGTCTTCGGCGCACACAGCCATCGTACGCTGCACGTCAAGAATCGACAATGGATAGTTCAGATCAAGGAATCGTTCCAACGATTGCGAATTGCCGGCACTAATCACGCCGACCGGATTGCCGAGCATGTGCAGGAAATCCGCGAGATCCCTCACACCCTGTTCCACCGTTTGCGTATTGCTGCCAGCCACGGCGAACACCGCCAGCGAATCGGATGGGCTGCCCGCCATCTCGCTGGCAAGCTTACCCAACTGTTGCGCAGTCGGTTCGGCATAAATCAAAGGAATCTGAACGCCATCCGTTTTTCCTCGCAACGCATGCGGCACCACCGCACCATACGCACCAAGCGCTTGCACCTGCCGTAACTGTTGCTCATCCACCTGCATGGACGGCATGAACAACGCTCCCGGCCGCACCGAATCGATGTCGTCGGCAATGGACGTGACCGTCACTTCGGTAGCGAACGCGGGATCAAGGTCAAAGCCATATCTGCTGGCAAGCAGACCCAACGTCATTCGCCTATTCATGGATTCGCTGACCGCGCTCATCTTTCCGCCCCTCCGTTCTTCATGCTCACACACTCACCAAGTCACTGGAATAGCATCAGTTCGCGGACTTGACGCCGGCACTTCGTACTTCTGCATAAGGAATTCACCAATCTCCGCAGTGACCGGGCCTGCCGTCAGACCACCATAATCGCCTTGCGGATCTTTCAACACCACCGTAACGACGAAACGAGGATTATCCGCAGGAATAATCGCAGAATAATCGCTGATAATCGACGACAGACGTCCGTCCGCACCGGCAACTTCCGCGGTACCGGACTTTGCCGCGACACGGTAACCATCCACTTTGACGAACTGGGAATAGTGGTCGGACACGGATTCCATGGCATTCATCACCTGTGAGGCCACCTGCTCGTCAATCACGCGCGTCGCTTCGCCTTCAGGCTTCTGCTCTTCGGAATGCCCTTCGGCATCGCTGATCGCCTTGATGATGCGCTGCGGCTTTTTGACGCCCTTGTTGGCGATCACGGCAACCGCGTTCGTCAACTGGAGCGCATTGGTCGTATACGCCTGGCCGAACAGCACGGTGTTCTGGGTTCGCAGATCCCATTGATCGGCCGAATACAGCAGACCATCCGCTTCGCCGGGAAGACCAAGCCCATTGTCTTGTCCGATACCGAATTTGCTGATGAACTCATATCGCTGCTCGTTAGACATCTTCTCCGCGGCGATGATCATGCCGACATTCGACGATTGCTCGAGAATGCCTGCCAGCGTCCAATGCTCATCGCCGTGGGTCGTCGCATCGCTGTAGGTCTGCCCGTTCGTCGTAATGTGGTCCGGCACCGTGAATTTATCCGATGCCTGGTGCAATCCAAGCTGAATCATGCCTGACATGGTGAAAACCTTGCCGATGGAACCGGGTTCAAACGTTTCGCTGACGGCCCTGGAAACCGTCATTTTCGCCTGGTCACTGCCGGCTTCGATTTCGTCGCTATCGGCGAGCGCGAGAATGTCCCCTGTTTGTGTGTCCTGCACCACGGCGACTCCCCACGGTGAACTATATTTCGTGCAGCTTTCCTTCAGCACTTTTTCGACGTACCACTGCACGTCATGGTCGATGGTCAGTGTGACATCGGAGCCGTTGACCGCGTCTTTTGATTCGGTCATGGTTCCGGGGATTTCGACGCCGTTGTTGCCTTGTTGGTAGACTTGGTACCCGTCTTCGCCTGTCAACGTCTTGTTTTCCATCTGTTCGATGCCCGCTACGCCTTTGCCTTCACCGTCGACACCTCCCAGCAGTGCGCCCATCAGGGTTCCGTTGGAATAGATGCGCTCGTTGCTGAGTTCCGCGTAGACGATACCGCCCAGATTGAGTTTGGAGATCTTGCGCTTAACGGCCGGCGTCACATCTTTTTTGAGTACCGCATATTGGCCTGTTCCCGAAAGCATGGCACCCAATTCGGTGGCGTCCATGTCCAGTACCGGAGCGAGGAGTCTAGCTACCGCCGCAGCTCCGGTAGCACCTACCGGCTTGCCATCGATCTGATGGCAGTTGTCTCCGGTCTGTTTGGTGCAGGTTGTGGGAGTGAAGGCCTGCGCTTCCTCGGGGTTGCCGATGATGGTGTAGCGCTCCACGCTTTGCGCGAGAATCGAGCCGTTCGTGTCCATGATTTTGCCGCGCCGTGCCTTCAAAGTCACGGTAATCGTGCGGCTTTGCGCCGCGGCCTGCGCCATGGTTTTGCCATTGATCAACTGGATGTTGGCCAATTGAATAAGGCAAGCCGTGCCCATCAACGCCAGAATGACGCCGATGGCCATGGTTTTCGTAAGCAGTTTCTTGTGGAAACGTGCGTAAGTGCGGTGAAAAGGATTCACTGAGCGTCGTCTCCGCTTGGCTGGTAGCCGTTCAGATCAATCGTTAGAGCACCTTTTTGGGGCACCATGCCCATTTCCTCGGCCTTGCTCGGCAGCGAGGCTTCAAGTTCATCAAGCTTGGCCTGGTCATCTTCCACGTCTTGGGTCAGGCGGGTAATGTTCGACTCAATCTGGTTCGCCTCGAAAGAATGCTGCACCATTTGGGTACGCAGCGTTAAGGATCCCAGAAGACATCCGCCGAGGAACACCACGGCGATAACCAGATGCAACAATGGAGTGCTTCTGGTGCGCGTCCATGTGATGAACTGTTCGAATCCTCGCTTGACGCTGTTGCCTTCGGCCCGCGTTCCTTTGACGACGTGCAATTCAGGGCGAGTGGTGCCAGCGGTTTCGGTTTGGTCCCGGCGTCCTGCGGGAGCCGCGTTTGATGCGATCGTTCTTGGTGCGGCCACGTTCAGCCCCTCCTTCCTTGTCGTTTCATGCTTGCGTAATCATTGCCTTGGTCGAATCGTTTTCGCCAGCGTTCAGGAATTGGTCTGGTCAGTTCCACTGCGCGCAGTCGCACAGAGGCCGACCTTGGATTCATGGCGATTTCTTCCTCGGCCGCTTTGATGGCGCCTCGCGTCAGTTCTTTGAAGAACGGCATCATATCCGGGGGTATTACCGGCATATCTGCAGGCACGTCAGCTTTCAGACCTTGATTCATAAATGTTTTGACGGTCTTGTCTTCCAGCGAATGGTACGACTCCACCACCAAACGTCCTCCCACCGCAAGATGGTTGGCGATCTGCGGTAGCGTCCCCGCCAATTTGTCGAGCTCGCCGTTGACTTCAATACGTAATGCCTGGAACACACGTTTCGCGGGATTTCCCGCAGGACGGTGCGCTTGCGGCACAACCTCATCCACCAATCGATTGAGCTGCCCCGATGTGGTCAATGGTTCGATCTCACGCCTACGCACGATTTCGCGGGCTATCTGCTTGGAGAAGCGTTCCTCACCATATGTACGGAAAATGCGTACCAGATCAGCGAACGCATATTCAGCAAGTATCTGTTCGGCGGTCAATGGCTGGGTCACGTCCATACGCATGTCCAAAGGCGCATCGTGAGAATAGGAGAATCCCCGCTCCGTCTCGTCAATCTGCAAACTCGACAATCCCAAATCCATGAACACGGCGTTTACCTGGTCGATCCCCTGATCATCAAGCACTTGCGCGAAATCGTCGAATGCGGCGTGCACGGGTATGAAGCGGTCGGCAAGACCTTCCATCCGCATTCGCTGCGTGGCGAGCGAAAGCGCCTCCGTGTCTCGATCGATGCCGATCAGACGCGCTTGCGGACTCGCTTTGAGAAAAGCCGTGGAATGCCCCGCCAAACCAAGCGTGCAATCCACTGCAATCGACCCTGGCCTCGCCAACGCCGGGGCCACCAGATCCACGCAGTCGCGCAGCAACACTGGCTGATGTATGGTCGTTACATCTGTCATCAGAATTCCACCGCCGGTAATACGTCATCGGCAATATCGGAATATCCCTGCTCCTGTTCGGCGAGATATTCCTCCCATGCCTGCTTGTTCCAAATCTCCGCTCGGGTCCCCACGCCAATCACCACGATGTCGCTTCCCAAATTCGCGTAATCGCGCAACATCTGCGGCACGAGCACACGTCCTTGCTTATCTGGCTCCTGATCAACCGCGCCGGAAAGGAACACACGCAAATAATCACGTGCAGCCTTGTTTCCCATGGATGTGCGCTGGATCTGCAATGCGATCCGGCGAAATTCCGATTGGGGCAACAGATAGACACATCGCTCCTGACCACGGGCCATCACCATGCCCGGTCCCAGCTGGCTGCGAAATTTTGCAGGCAATGCCATACGTCCTTTGGCGTCGATTTTTGGAGTGTATGTTCCCAACAGCAGCGGAGGCAGTCCAGCCATCACACCGCTCGCTTGCGTCGAACCATCGTCGGAGAAGGGCTCGGTTTCAACGCTTTGAACCATCGCCACACCTCCTTACATGATGCGCGGGAACACCTAGACCCAAAACTCTTTCCCCACTTTACCCCACGCATCACCATAAATCCCCACATAAATGGAAAAAATCAGCAAATGCTGAGGTTGATTTTCCCCACATTGAACGAATGGCATCAAATCAACTACCGTAAATTCATCCTTGCTTCGCTCTGTCGCACTCGCCCTCGTCGGTTTTCGTAGAAGCCTCGGGGTACATTGGAGTGCCTAAGTTTTGTGAGGAAGGGATTGCAGATGTCGAGTTATTCCGCCCAGTTGCGTGAAGAACAACAGGCCGTCAGCCGCGCGTACGGCCGCTTGGATGATCTACGGGCCCAAGCTCGTGCCCGTCTCGACACCGTGCGTGCTGCCGGCTCGCACGGATCGCCCACGCAACGCACCGAACGCGATTCCTTCGCCACCATGTACGAGGATCGCCTCACCCAGCTGCGTGCCGTCGAAGATCGCCTGGTGTTCGGCAGACTCGACGATGTCCACGGTGCGCACAGATACATCGGGCGTATCGGACTGTCCAACGAAAACCACGAGCCGATCCTCACCGATTGGCGAGCCGACGCGGCACGTCCGTTCTACGAAGCGACTCCTTCCAATCATGGCGATATCGTAATGCGCCGCCATATCACACTCAGCTTCCGTGAAGTGGTCGGCGTTGAAGACGAGGTGCTCGATGTGCACTCCGACCAGGTCGGGCAGGCGTCTTCGGACGGCACTCTGACCGGCGAAGGCGCGCTGCTCGCATCGTTGAACGCCAAGCGCACCGGCAAGATGACCGATATCGTGGCAACCATCCAAGCCGAGCAGGATCGCATTATTCGCGCCGACCTCAACCAGGCCGTGGTGGTGCAGGGTGGACCGGGTACCGGCAAAACCGCCGTGGCACTGCACCGTGCGGCATATCTGCTCTACACGCATCGGCGAATGCTCGAACGCTCCGGTGTGCTCGTGGTCGGACCGAGCTCAACCTTCCTGCATTACATCGATCAGGTGCTCCCCTCCCTCGGCGAGACCGGAGTGGTCAGCCGAACCATCGCCGATCTGATCCCCGGCGTGATCGCGACGGCGCATGACAACCCGTTCGCCGCGAAATTGAAGGGCGAACGTCGTATGTCCAAAGCCATCGCCAATGCCGTTGCCGCACGAGAACGCGTCCCCGCATCATTGCCGTCGATCCGCATCAACGGATTCGCAGTGCCCATCGTGCGCGCGGATATCGAACAGGCCATCACCGATGCCAAGCGCACGCGACAACAGCATAACAAAGCACGCGAAACTTTCGTGCATAGCATGTTGATCGCCATGCGCAACCGTTATGTGGACAAGCTTGATTACGAGCCGGAGCAGGCGGAGTTGACGGATGTGATGCAGCAGTTGCGCATGAATGACACCTTGCGCAAGGCGTTGAATCTCGCATGGTTGCCGATGACCGGCGAATGGCTTATCGACCAACTGTTCTGCAAGCCGCAGCAGCTTCGTCGCTTCGCACCATGGCTTGAGGAACGCGATATCGAAGCATTGGTTCGCCCCAAGGGGTCGCCGTTTACCGTCAGCGATATTCCGCTGCTGGATGAAGCCATGGAACTGCTTGGCCCCGACCCCAAAGCGGTCGCACGCCAAAAGGCGTTGGACGCCAAGCGCGCCGAGGAGGAGCAGTTCGCGCAAGATACGCTGGCTCAAGCTGGCATCGGCTCCGGCATCGTCACTTCGCAGATGTTGGTCGACAATATCAACGGGATGGACGCGGAACTCACCGCGCAGCGCGCCGCCGCAGACCGTGAATGGACATATGGGCATATCGTTGTCGATGAAGCTCAGGAACTCACCGCCATGGATTGGCGCATGCTCATCCGCCGTTGCCCGTCGCGTTCGTTCACCATTGTGGGCGATGTTGCGCAAACCTCCGCATTGGGCGGCACCCGTTCGTGGCGACGTATGATGGATCCGTTGTTCGGACCCCACAATTGGCAACTCAACGAATTGACGATTAATTACCGCAATCCGAAGGAAGTGTCGCAGCTCGCCTGTAATTTCGCGGCAACGGAGGGATTGTACATCTCCACCGTCAATGCGGTGCGTGGCGTGCCGGATTCGGTCAAGCGCCTCACTCTGGCCGACGACAGTCTGATTGCCGATGCCGTGGCACAGCAGACCGTCGATCTGGTCCGCGCATTCGTCTCCTCCGATGGCACCGGGCGCGTGGCCATCATCGCACCTGACGATATGGTCAAGCCGTTGCGCAGGCGGGTGTACGAACAGCTTCGCGAAACATTGACGGCGAAGGAGTTCGACCGTCTCGATGCGCAGAGCTCTTGGGATGAACAGGTCACCGTTTGTTCCACGCAAATGGTGAAAGGCTTGGAATACGACGCAGTGATGGTGGTGCAGCCGGGAAGCATCGAGGAGAATGCCCCCTCACACATTGTGGCCGCAGCCGATTTATACGTCGCCATGACCAGACCGACACAACGTCTGCTTATAGTCCGGACAAATGCAGACGAAAAACTGCTCAAGCTATAAGGTAGGAACCATGCCTAAAGCATTGTTACTTGAAAATATTCATCCTGACGCGGCACAGTCACTGCGTGACCACGGCTTCGAAGTCGAGTGCCTCAGGGGCGCCCTCAACGAAGATGAACTCATCGACGCCTTGGAAGACGTTGATCTGCTGGGCATTCGCTCCAAAACCAGCGTGACCAGCAAAGTCATCGACGCACGTCCGACGCTCACGGCTGTCGGTTGCTTCTGCATCGGCACCAATCAGGTCGATCTCGACTATGCGGGCAAGCACGGCATCGCCGTGTTCAATGCCCCATATTCCAACACTCGCTCCGTGGTGGAACTGGTTATCGGCGACATCATTTGCCTGATGCGCCGCATTCCTGCGCACACCCATCATATGAAGCACGGTATGTGGGACAAGTCTGCTTCCGGCTCTCATGAAGTGCGAGGCAAGACGCTCGGCATCATCGGCTACGGCAATATCGGATCTCAGCTTTCCGTCATCGCCGAGGCACTTGGCATGCGCGTGGTGTTCTACGACATTGAAGAGAAGCTTGCCATGGGCAATGCCCATCGTTGCTCCACGCTGAACGAACTACTCGAACAGTCCGATGTGGTCACACTGCATGTCGATGGCCGCAAGTCCAATACCGGTTTCTTCGGTGAGGACCAGTTCGCGCATATGAAGCAGGATTCGATCTTCATCAATCTTTCCCGCGGTTTTGTGGCTGATTTGGACGCTCTGAAGAAGCATTTGGACTCCGGCCACATTTCGGGCGCCGCAGTGGATGTGTTCCCTGTCGAGCCGAAGAAGAGCGGCGACGAGTTTTTGACGAGCCTTGCGAATGAAGACAATATGATTCTGACCCCGCATATTGGCGGGTCTACGCTTGAAGCCCAGAAGTCCATCGGACAGTTCGTCTCACAGCGTCTTGAGGATTATTGGTTCAGGGGATCCACCATGTTGTCCGTGAATCTTCCGCAGATCACACTGTCTGATATTCGTTCGAACTTCCGCATCGCGCATCTTCACGCGAATTTGCCTGGCGTGCTTGCCAAGGTGAACCGTGTGCTCGGAGAAGAGAATATCAACATCGCGGCACAGGCACTGGGCACCGAAGGCGAAATCGGCTATGTGGTCACCGATGTGGCCCAGCGCCCCAGCCAGAAGGCTTTGGACGAACTCGCAGCCATCGAAGGCACGATCCGTATGCGTGTGATCAGCTGACGATCCCAATCCGGCAAACGCCACTACGATACGAATGCATTGTGGGGGTTCCAATCACTTATTGGTTGGAACCCCCACACTGCATGAACCCTAATGCCGTTTGCCGTAATCGCCCAGTTTTGCGCTACCAAGTCCATTTCAGCCAAAACAAACGCATTATCATATGCGTTCGCAACCGTTCGAACCTACTTCAGCGCATCGGCCTTCAGCTCGTCGATCGCGTTCTGGAAATCCTCAAGATTCTCAAAATTCTGGTATACACTGGCGAATCGCATATACGCGACCTCATCAAGATCACGCAACGGTTTCAAAATGGCCCTGCCGACCTCGTCGGATTTGACTTGAGCCAGTCCTCGGGCACGAAGATCCTCTTCGACCTGCTGGCCAAGAGCCTTCAAATCGTCTTCCTTGATCGGACGGCCCTGGCATGCCTTGCGAACACCAGAAATCACCTTGTTCCTATCGAACTGCTCAGCGTTGCCGGAACGCTTCACCACCAACAACATAGTGGTCTCTAGCGTGGTGAAACGCTTGGAGCATTTCGGGCATTCACGCCTACGGCGGATGGAATGGCCGTCATCGCTGATGCGGGTATCGACCACCTTGGTATCTGGATTCTGACAAAAAGGGCAATGCATGGTGTCAAGAATAGCCTGAACCATTGAACTAGGCCAATCTTGCGCGGGTTCATACCTCGTCGGGAACGATAAGTCTTTGACCGGCCCGAAGCGATACTGAATCCAGATTATTCAGTCGTACCAGCTCGTCCACAGTATCCGCAACATTGCCACCATCAGGCGTAATACGCGCAGCGTACCCCCACAACGTATCGCCCGGCTGGACGGTATATACCACCACCGGCGTCGCTCCGGGATCTGACTGCGCGCGTGCAGGCATCATCAATCCAGCCAAACACCATGCGAGCACCATCAGCATCATGATTACGGCCAGTCGATCCGCCCAGACTTTGAAATCAACGCCATGAGCCTTCGGCACACGATCCATCACGCCACTCCTTCTCGAACAGCTGTTCTATCGAACGCATGTTCTGAGTATGGCACAAATGTTCGATAATTGCAGACACACCTCGAACAGATGTTTGATTTTCTCGGCGTTTCGCGTTATGCTTGCCTAAGACCTGAAAGGAGCCCACCGTGAGCACCGTCCCATTCACGCCCAAAAAGGATGCCGAGCGTCCGGATGAAAGCACGCTGACCGACCGTCAGCGCAAGGTGCTTGGCGCCATTAAAAAACATCTCGTCGAGCAGGGGTTCGCTCCCTCATTCCGCGAAATCGGCGAAGCCGCAGGGCTTAAAAGTCCGTCATCCGTCAAACACCAGTTGCAAGTGCTTGACGACAAGGGCTTCATTCGCATGAACGCGAACAAGGGCAGAGCCATCGAAGTCGTGAGTTTCGACGATGACGAGGTTTCGCCCGGCAAAGTAGCGCAGGTCATCCCATTCCCGAGCCAATCTGATTCCAGCGGATCCATCATGGCTTCCCGCGATGTCCCCTTGGTGGGACGCATCGCGGCAGGCGTGCCCATCACCGCCGAGCAGCATGTGGACGATGTGATGCGTCTGCCGGAACGTCTCACTGGCACCGGCAATCTGTTTATGCTTGAAGTACATGGCGACTCCATGATTGACGCGGCTATCTGCGATGGTGATTTTGTGGTGGTACGCGAGCAGAACACCGCGGAAAATGGAGATATTGTGGCGGCGCTGCTCGACGATGAGGCCACGGTGAAAACGTTCCGCAAGGATCATGGCCATGTCTGGCTCATTCCGCACAATCCCGCCTACTCCCCTATCGATGGCACGCATGCTGAGATCATGGGCAAGGTGGTCACCGTGCTCCGCAAAATCTGACGTTAGACTATTCAACGCCATTGAAATCGCGCCCACAAAGATGAAGCCATAAACAAAGACTCCATCTTTGTGTGCGCGATTCTTTTCCGGTAAACGCACCGGTCATTTAAGAACGTTTAGGAATGCATTTCGGATTTGCTGGTCGAACTGTATCCTTCCGGTTCGAGTTGGAAGGTGGTATGAGGTACGGATACGGGGAAATGTTCGCGCAGGCAATCTTGTAGTTGTGCGAGTATTTCCGCCGCTTCTTTCATGGTGAGTCCTTGTTCGACCACAACATGCGCCATGAAGATCGGCATGCCTGTGGATACGGTGCTCGCGTGGATGTCGTGTACCGCCACAACATGCGGCACTTGTTCCAAGTGGGAACGCACTTCATCGAGATCAAGACCGTTGGGGGTTTCTTCGAGAAGCACGCGAACCGCGTTGCGCAACAGTTTGATGGCTCGCGGGATCATCATGAGTGCGATGATGCCACCCGCCACAGCGTCGAATCCGGCCCAGCCGGTGCAGATGAGCACGCTTGCCGATACGATTACGGCAACGGACCCTAAAGCGTCATTCATGACTTCAAGGAATGCCGCTTTCATGTTCATGTTGTCTTCGCTTTGCGATGCGAGGATAAAGATTGATCCGATATTGGCCGCGAGACCGAGTATGCCCATGAAGAGCAGCAATCGCACGTCGTTTACTTCGTCGGCAGATCCGCCGAAAAGTCTCATGCCGGCTTCCACAAGCGCATAGATACCTACGATGAGGAGGATGAGGGCTCCGACTGCCGCTGTTAGCACTTCGAGCCTTGCCCAGCCCCAGGTGCGTTTGTTGCTGGGCTTGCGTTGCATCAGTATTGCGGTGACGGTTGATGCGATGAGTACGGACATGTCGGTGAGCATGTGTCCGGCATCAACGAGCAGCGCCAACGATTCTGTGATGACCGCGCTGATGACTTCCGCTATGAATACCGTCGAGGTGAGACCGAGCGACATCATGAGCCGTTTTTGATGTTCCGCTCCTGTGTTCGCTATCGATCCGTGCGCGTGGTCATGTGCCATATGCTTAATCTTTCAGCCCGATTAAGAAACTTATTGAAATTGTTTCTCAATACCATTTTCATTGCTCTCAAAACGCAAGAAACCCCAGCCATAGGCCGGGGTTTCCTTTATTTCTTTTTGCAGTCTAACGACTGATCAATCGCCTGTCAATACCCAAGCAACCAAAAAGCGGTAACGCAGCTGGCACTCCGTTACCGCCAGAAAACAATAAAAAACGCGGTAACGCATGTGACAGCAAGGCGCACGGAACGAAGGCGTACAGAGGTACGTCGAATTCCGTGTAACGCAGCTAGCACTCCGTTACCGCGTTTTTTATCAGAAGCCGAACTGGGCAGCGGTTTCCTTCAGCGTCTCTGCGGAACGCGTAAGGGCTGCAAGCTCGCGGTCGGACACCGGGGTGTTGATGGCGGTGTTGACGCCGGAACGGTTGAGGAGGGTCGGCACGGACATGCAGACGTCGGAGATGCCGTGGAAGTCGTGGAGCATGGAGCTCACCGGCAGGATGCGGTTGGAGTCGCGCATGACGGCTTCGATGATGTCAACGCCGGACATGCCGATGGCGTAGTTGGTTGCGCCCTTGCCGTTGATGATCTTGTAGGCGGCGTTCTTGACGTCCTGGTGAATCTGCTCACGAACTTCGGCGTCGAGCGGAGCGTGACCCGGCAGCGGGGTCCAGTCGCACATCGGGACGCCACCGATGGTGGCGGAGGCCCACAGCGGCACTTCGGAGTCGCCGTGTTCGCCAGCAATGTAGGCGTGCACGTTCTTGACGTTGACGCCGGTCTGCTGGGCGATCAGGAAGCGCAGACGTGCGGAGTCAAGGTTGGTACCGGAGCCGAAGACCTGGTTTGCCGGCAGGCCGGAGATCTTCTGGGCAACATGGGTTGCGATATCAACCGGGTTGGTGATGAGCATGTAGATGGCGTTCGGAGCGACCTTCACGAGGCCAGGAATGATGGCCTTGAGAATGTTGATGGTGGCACCGACCAGTTCGAGACGGGACTGACCCGGCTTCTGACGCGGACCTGCGGTGATGACGATCATGTCGGCGTCGCGGCAGATTTCCGGATCATCGGAGCCTGCGATGGACACGGTCGGGAAGAAGCTGGAGCCGTGCTGCATGTCGAGTACTTCGGCTTCGACGCGTTCCTTGGCAATGTCTTCGAGCACGATCTCACGTGCGACGCCACGCTGAGCGGCAGCGAAAGCGAGAGTGGAGCCGACTGCACCGGCACCGATGATAGCGAGCTTTGTGGGCTTGATTGGTGAATCCACCATGTGCTTACCTCTCTTATAAGAAAGAATGTCCCGCTGGTAGCAGGTTTTCTCTTAGAATTTCATCTTTACTTTATCCACACAGCATGACGTTTCAAGGCGTTATAACACGACTTGCAAATAATGAAAAGTGATATGCATCACAAAAGATGTGAGCGCTCACAAACGCTGTGTCCGTTGCGTTGCACTGTTTTGCAAGGTTTTCAGCCGATTGACTGTTCCACGATTTGCGCAGCCAAATGATCGTCCACTTCCGCTTCGAGCATCATACCGTCGTCACGGTATTCGACGTTGATCACTTTGCCGTATTCACGTACGCGCGACACCAGCGAACCGGCAGTGTATGGCAGCAACGCCTCGACATGCACGTTCGGCGTCGGCAGCATGGATTCCACCTGCATACGCAGCTCGTCGACGCCTTCGCCGGAAAACGCCGATACGATGTACGCTTCCGGCATCAACGCCTCGATACGCTCGCGTGTGGCCTCATCCATACGGTCGGCCTTGTTGAACACGATAATCGTGGGAATGGTTTCGACGCCGTCGATGTCGGAAAGCACATCGTCGACCGCGTCGATTTGCGAGAACGGGTCCGGATGCGATCCGTCCACCACATGCACGATCAGATCGGCTTCGGAAACCTCCTCCAGCGTGGATTTGAACGCTTCAATCAGCTGCGTAGGCAGTCGACGCACGAACCCGACGGTATCGACGTACGCATATTGACGTCCATCTTTGGCACGCGCCCTGCGCACTGCGGTGTCCAATGTGGCGAATAGCGCGTTCTCCACCAATTCCGCTGATCCGGTCAACCGATTCGTCAACGACGATTTGCCCGCGTTCGTATATCCAACCACGGCAACGGTCGGCAATCCGAAACGACGGCGAGCGCCACGTTTGACGTCACGCGCGGGAGCCATCTGTTCGATCTGTTTGCGGAGTTTGGCGATGCGGCTTCGGATCACACGGCGGTCCATTTCGATTTTCGTTTCGCCAGGTCCTCGCGAGCCGATGCCCGCGTCTCCTGCGGCGCGGCCGCCTGCCTGTCGCGACAGTGATCCGCCCCAGCCTCGCAGTCGTGGCAGCATGTACTGGAGTTGTGCCAGTTCCACTTGGGCTTTGCCTTCGCGTGAGGTCGCATGTTGGGCGAAAATGTCGAGGATCACGGCAGTGCGATCCACGACCTTCACTTTGGTGGCGTCTTCCAAGGCGCGGCGTTGGCTTGGCGGCAGGTCGTCGTCCACAACGATGGTGTCGGCTTCCTCTTGCGCCACGATTCCGGCGAGTTCGCGGGCTTTGCCGGAGCCAACGTATGTAGCTGCGTCCGGCTTGATACGATGCTGCAGCAGGCCGTCGCATACCACGGCGCCGGCGGTTTCGGCAAGCGCGGCAAGTTCTCTCAATGATTCTTCGGCCTGTGCCTGTGTGGTTTCACGGCTGGACCACACGCCGACGAGCACAACGCGTTCGAGGCGGACTTTTCGGTATTCGACTTCGGTGACGTCTTGCATTTCGCCGAGTCCGGACACATGCTTCAACGCATTGCGGGATTCGCGTTCCTGCCATTGTTCGTCATGGGATTCGTTGAAATGGTTCTCGCCGTTGGTATCAAGCAGCACCTCGGACTGGTCGGCGAGCACGCCTGACACGTCGTTGGCGCTCATGCTATGCTCGATGTCGTTTTCTTGGCTCAATGGCACCTCTCACGGTTAAACTATGGTGTCTTTATTATCATCATTCTCTAGAGACATGGGTATCGGGCATTCGCCACGTGGATGAGCGTGGCTTGCGTGATGCCGGAGGCGAGCGTTTGCAAGGAGTGGGTATGGCACAGGCCGAACAGTATTTCGCGGCTGATCCGCAGTCGAAGGATGTACGTAAGAGGCTGCATGTTGTGTTGCGAGGCAATGAGGCCGATGTTGAGGTTTCCAATGGCGTGTTTTCCGGCAATCGCGTGGATTTGGGAACGTCCGTGCTGCTTCGTCAGGCTCCGGAGCCTCCTGAGGAGGGTACGTTCCTTGATTTGGGTTGCGGTTGGGGTCCGATTGCGTTGGCACTTGGTTTTGCTTCGCCGAAGACTGATATTTGGGCGTTGGACGTGAATGAACGCGCGTTGGATCTGACGCGTCGCAATGCCGAGCTCAATGGTGTGAGGAACGTTCATGCGGTCACCGCCGATGAGATCCCTTCGGATGTGACGTTTGATCTGATTTGGTCGAATCCACCGATTCGTGTTGGCAAGGATGTGCTGCATGAGTTGTTGATGACGTGGCTGCCACGTTTGAATGCGGGTGGTGCCGCCTATTTGGTGGTGCAGAAGAATCTGGGGTCGGATTCGTTGATTCCGTGGCTTGCCACGCAGCTTGGCGATGGTTATGAGGTAAGTAAGTACGCGAGTTCGAAGGGCTTCCGCGTTATCGAGGTTATGAAGGCATGAAATTCGAATATCCTTCCCAACTGCCGGTTTCCGCTGCACGTAACGATATTGCCGAGGCGGTGAAGTCGAGCCAAGTGGTGATTGTGTCTGGTCAGACGGGTTCCGGTAAGACCACGCAGCTGCCGAAGATTCTGTTGGAATTGGGCCGTGGATCGCATGGTAGGCAGATTGTGCACACGCAGCCGCGTAGGCTGGCCGCTCGTACCGTGGCCGAACGTATCGCCGCGGAGATGGGCGTGCGTTTGGGCGACGAGGTCGGCTATCAGGTGCGTTTCACCGATGAGAGCTCACCGAAGACCCGTCTCCGCGTGGTGACCGACGGTATTCTGTTGGCGCAGATTCAACGCGATCCGAAACTGATGCAATACGATACGATCGTTATCGACGAGGCGCACGAACGTAGTCTCAATATTGACTTTCTGCTCGGTTATTTGACTGCGCTATTGCCGAAACGACGTGACCTGAAATTGGTGATCACGTCGGCGACGATTGATTCGGTGAAGTTCCAGGAGCATTTCGAGCACGCTTTGCATACGAAAGTGCCGGTTATCGAGGTTTCGGGACGAACCTACCCCGTGCAGGTCGTGTATGAGCCGCTGGGCACCGCTCCGGCGTTGATGCGTTCCGTACCCGGTTTTGAAACGGGCGCGATGCCGGGCGATGCCGACTATGAAACGTTGTCGGCCGCTCCCGACGCGAAGGATTCCCATGAGCCGAACGTTGACATGCCGACGGCGGTGGCGCGCGCCTGTGCCGAGTTGGTGATTCATTCGAGTCATGACCGTGGCCCGCGCGATATTCTCGTGTTCGCTTCCGGAGAGCGCGACATTCATGATTTTGAGAATGCGCTGCGCCATCATTATGGTCCGCGTGCCATTGATATGCGTCGTCCTGATGCGATTGAGATCGTGCCGTTGTTCGCGCGGTTGTCCTCCAAGGAGCAGCATCGCGTGTTTGAGCCGCATGACCATCAGCGTATTGTGATCGCTACGAATGTGGCCGAAACGTCGTTGACGGTGCCGGGCATTCGTTATGTGGTCGACCCTGGCACCGCTCGTATTTCACGTTATTCGAAGAGCGCGAAAGTGCAACGGCTTCCGATTGAACCGATCAGTCAGGCGAGCGCGAACCAACGTTCGGGTCGTTGCGGCCGTATTGCCGATGGTATTGCGATTCGCTTGTATTCTCGCGAGGATTTCGAGACGCGCCCGGAATTCACGGAGCCTGAGATTCTGCGCACGTCGTTGGGTGCGGTCGTATTGCATATGCTGTCGGTGGGTGTGGCTCGTACCGCGCAGGATGTTACGGATTTCGGCTTTATCGATCCGCCTGATATGAAGGCGGTGTCTGATGGTTTCAATGAGTTGACCGAGTTGAAGGCCGTGGCGCGCAAGCATGGCGAGGTTGTGCTGACGCATACAGGTCGCATGCTTGCACGCATTCCGATCGACGTGCGTTTGGGCCGTATGATCATCGAGGCTGCGAAGTCGACCACGCCGAACACGTTGGCCGCAGTGCTGGTGGTGGTCGCGTTCCTGAGTTTGCAGGATCCCCGCGAACGTCCGGATGAGAATCGTGAGGAGGCCGACCGCATTCATAACCGGTATGCCGATCCGTCCAGTGATTTTCTGACCGCGTTGAACTTGTGGGATCGCGTGTTCCAAGCTGATGGCGAGCCGAGCAATTCCGCGCTTCGTAGGATTTGCAAGACTGAGTATTTGAGTTGGCTGCGCATCCGTCAGTGGAAGGATCTGGTCACGCAGTTGCGTGAGATGTGCAAGGAATTCAAGTTCAAGGTTGGCGATCCGATTCCGGCTTCGCGTCCGCCGCTTGAGATTCGTCAGCTTCCGTCGAATCAGCAGGCTGCGCATTCGTTGTGTTGTTCGTGGGATGCGCAGGGTATTCATACGTCGATGCTTTCGGGCTTGTTGTCGATGATGGGCATGCAGATCGTGCGTGAACCGAAGGCATCTGATTTCGCTGGCTTGAAGGGCGCTGCCCGTGCGCGTGCCATGAAGCGTGCGCAGAAGATGGCGAAGAATGATTATCAGGGTGCGCGTGGCACGCATTTCGCATTGTTCCCGGCTTCCGCGGTCGCCAAGTCGACACCGCAATGGGTGATGAGCACGGAGTTGGTGGAAACGAGCCGCTTGTGGGCGCGATATTCCGCCCAGATCGATCCCGCTTGGGCTGAACCGTTGGCGGGTTCGTTGACGCGAACCACGTATGCGGATCCGCATTGGTCAGGCTCGCGTGGCTCCGCGGTGGCGAGCGCGAAGGTACTGTTGTATGGTTTGCCAATCGTACAGGATCGTACGGTGCAGTGGGGTCGTATCAATCCGCTGGAGGCCCGTGATTTTCTGATTCGTCAGGGTTTGGTCGAGGGTGATATTCAGCAGCGGTTCTCGTATGACGATTTCATTGCGAAGAATCGCGATGTGTTGGAGGACGCCGCCGACGATGCGAGTCGCACACGTCAGATGGCGCAGGCGGTCAGTGATGAGGATCTGTTCGATTTTTATAATTCGGTGATTCCCAATACTGTCACGTCGGTTGCGGATCTTGCGAAATGGTGGAAGTCAAAGCATGATGAGCAGCCGGATTTGTTGGATTTTGATCCGGAGAAGGTGGAGCGTCTTGCTGATGCCGAGTCAGTGTCGTTGGCTGATTATCCGGATCATTGGCATACGTTGGGTACGGACGGCTCCCCTATCGATTTGCGGTTGAGTTATGTGTATGATCCGCATGATCCAAACGATGGCGTGACCGTGCATGTGCCGTTGAAGGTGTTGTCTCGTTTGACACCGGAACAGTTCACGTGGAATGTTCCCGGATTGCTGGATGAGTTGATTGTCGGCATGATCAAGTCGTTGCCGAAGACGTTGCGCGTGCAGTTTGTTCCCGCTCCTGATACGGCTCATAAGATTCGTGCGTGGATTGATGAGAGGTATCCGGATCTGCCTGGTTCCGGTAACCAGCAGAAGCCGAATCTTGCTCCTACCAATGCGGAGGGTGTGGCCGCGTGGCCGGATTTGCCTCATACGTTCACGCAGGCGGCAATCAGCATCGTTGGCGCGCAGATTCACCCTGAAGTGTTGACTGGTGAATTGTGGAGCAAGCTCACGCCGTATTTGCGCGTGACGTTCTCTGTGGAGCAGCAGTTGCCTCCGAGTCGCAAGAGTCAGCATGGCAGGCGTCATGCGCGGGGCCCTGTCAAGGTGCTTGGCTCGGGCAAATCGTTGGTGGAGTTGCAGCGCAAGTTTGCGGAGCAGGCCGAGGCTTCCGCACGGCAGATGGTGAAGAAGCAGGCGGAAAACGCTGGAAATCAGGGCAAGCTTGTGGAGCAGGCCAATCTGCTGCATAAGGCTGGTGCCACTACCGAAGCTCGTTCCACCATGCTGTGGCGCGGTGCGCTTGATGTTTTGCGTATGCCGAGCGAGCGTATTTCGTCGCGTTGGTTGGGTGCGGAGGCGTTGATGTTGGCGTCCGCACCATATCAGTCCACGAAGGATCTTACTGAGGATCTGCAGTTGGCTGCGGTGAAGCGTTTGCTGCCGAATGTTGACGAATTGCCGGATGATGAGGCGTTGGCGAATGCGGTGCTTGATGTGCGTGAAGTGTTCGAAGATACCGTGTATGCGGTTGCGCATGATGTGATCGCTATTTTGAAGCGGTATGCGGAGGTTGATAAAGCCGTGTCAGGCAAGGCCGATCTGCCGATGTTGAGCGTTTTGCAGTCGATTCGTGAGCATATCGCCACGCTGGTGTATCCGGGATTCATCGGCAAGACTCCCCCGGATGCGTTGGCGTCGATTGAACGGTATCTGCATGCTGACGTGCTTCGTTTAGGTAAGGCGAAGAACGACAAGAATCGTGATGTGCGTTGGGCTTGGGAGGCTGATGAGGCCAAGCAGTTGGCCGACAAGGCCATGGCGAAGGCCGAACGTGAGCCTGCAGGTCCGCGTCATGAGGCGTTGATGAAGCAGGCGGTCACCGCACGTTGGATGCTTGAGGAATTCTACGTATCATTGTGGGCGCAGGAACTCGGCACGCCGAAGCCGATCAGCCTGCAGCGCATCAAGAAAGCGTTGAGCTAACGCATCATCATCTTTCGCATTCCATTGCCGTCGATACTGGCGGTTTTCCAGTATCGACGGCAATGGGACCTAATGAAATCATCCTCAGCCGAACCATGGTTAGCACACTCTAGCGTTGCTTGAAGAAACGGAACAACTGCGTTTCACGTATCGTCATACCGACGAGCACGCTTGATACCATCACTCCAGCGAATATCGCACATGGCGCGCGCATCGCACCCAACCATACGGTCATTGAATCGGCGATGCTCATGCGAACGCAATACGCGCCCAACAGCGCGGCCGAAGAGGCACACGCCAAGCCGCTCCAAATCAACGTTTCCACAGCGATTTCCAGCAATTGCGCACCTTTGGACTGCCCTGAATGCAATGCGCCAGCATATTCCAATCTACGACGACGCACGCCGAACGCGCCGAACATCAGCCCCACAGCCAATCCCAGCCACGGCATCCAACGAGTCATGCGCTGCCCGTACGAAGCTTGCGCATCGTAATGCGAATCGAAACTCTTATTCACCTGCGTCACGCCGGCATTGGATGACGAACCCGACGCAACCAGCGTGGAAAACAACACATCCTCCGTCTGCCCGCTTTGCGGCCACTGTCTGACCCAACATTCGTCGAACGTGCCATTCGACGCGGATACGGGCACAAGGAACGCGTAGGCGAATCGCGTGTCACGACCATCGTTCGGCCAATCAAACACGCCTGCGACGCTCATCGTTCCCTGTTCGGTCTGCATTACACTGCCTTTGGTGAGACCAAAATCCTTGGACGCGTCGGTAGATACCCACACGCCGGACACATCGGTTTTCGTGGTCCTGGCGATCATCCTGATCATGCCTGGCGTCACTTCATACGACGATATATCCTTGCCGGGCGTGGCAAGCGGCACAATCTGTTGACCGGCACGCATCGCACCGGCCAAGGTGCCCATCACACCGCCGCCAGCGTCGGCGAGCCTGTCACATGCGGCTCCGTCCACCGTTCCCCCAACGATGGCGCCAACGTCGGCATAGGCGTTGATGCGTTGTACCGCCTCGGTTTCGAGCCCCACCACATTGGCGGCCTCATATCCGCCGAGCAATGTAGACGCGAACAATACCGCTGCAAACATAAGCAGCGCATGACTCACTCCCGCGCCAATATTGCGCAACGCTTCGGAAAGCACCGATCGTAATCGCATAATCGCCTACTCGCAGGTGAGATTGTTAAGTCCGCTGCCGATTTCCACATTGGAGATCGAAGCGATGTCTTCGCTGTCGGCTTGCACGAGGCTCACGCCAAGTTCGCCTCCCACGATCGACACTTTCACGGGAGTGTTGCCATGATTGTTGGATGTGGGCACGATGCAGCCGGTTGAACCGTTGATGCCGAATACCGCACCGGCTGGAACGCGCAGCACTCGCATCCGTTCGCTCAAGGCCAGAGTGGCGTCCAATCCCGCTTTTTTGGATTCCACGTCCACGGATTGGTAGCTGTCGTTCGCTTCGACTTGTTGCAGGAACCCGGCATCCGTGATTTCAGTAGTATTGGCTGGCAATGTTCCCGTAATGCCGAATATCGTCAACGTGCGGTCCTGCGCGGATGCGGTGCCGTTTTTGATGGTGAGTTTCGTCAATGATCCGGGGATTTTGCCGATTGCGGTGCCGCCCGTCACCATGGATCCGGCGGTTGCGCTCCACTCGTCAACGGCGACTTCGTGTTCGGGAATCCACAATGTGTCGGCCAATGACAACGATCCATCCGACGTATTGCCGTTGTCGGCCATCAACTGCTTCCACCCGTCCGATGTGGCCCGCCAATAGGTATCCGATCCGGGAACGCTGTTGTAGCCAAGTAAGCTGAGTTCATTATTCAGGGCGAGCACATCGCCGCCGATGTCTCCGGTCTTCAAATCGCGATACAAGGGGGTTGCGGTGTTCAACGCCACTACCGTGCGATCGTTCACCTGGTAGGCACCTTTGCCTGAGGTCAGGCCGTTGCCGGACCAGTCCGCGGTGACCATGCCACTCGCATTGCCGGAAAGGTCACGGTCGTCGGAAATGGTGGGCACCACAGTAACCTGCTGCATGCCCGTATATTCTTGCACACTGGCGGGAGCCACGGTCTTCTCCACCGCCGAGCTCAGTAATGTCGGCGTGCGGTCAGGCAGCCACAATGCGCAGGATCCGACCGCAATACAGGCTGCCGTGACAGCCGCCAGCAGAGTCCAAGTCACAGCAGTGCACTTCGAACGCTTCCCTCCCGTCCTTTGTTTCATTCCGAATCGTCGCGTCATACTCACATATACCCCTTCAATCACGACCAACAAGCACCATCAGCGAATACATCACCATGATTCCCCTGGAATCACTTACCTTCTCACCACAACTGTTCCGTATCGTCGGTCGCATATCCCACGTTGTAGCCGTTCGACACAAGGCAACTGCGCACTTGCAGGTTCTGCATGTCAAACGAAGTGTTGCCATCCGTTCCGGAAAACTCCTTGTTGAACCGGCTTACGGTATAGTCCTTCGGCACGAGCGAGTCTCTATGCAAACAATCGACCACGGCCTGCGCTTGATCGGCATACAGATTCGGATTGTCTACGATAATGCCGTACACATCTTGCACATCTGCAACATACTCATCGCCGCATTCCGTGGAATCATCGGAATATCGGGATTCCTGAATGGTCGTCCCCTGTTTGTGTCCAGCTTCGGCATAGAGTCCGCTCGGATATTTGATGAGTTTGATTTCCTTATATCCTTTGTCGATCATGCATTGCCGGTAATCGGACCAGGCTTTCTCATAATCCGACGTTGAAATCTCACCCGTACTCTTGGCTTTGTCCAATATCGTTTTCTGCGATTCAGCGATATTACCTTGCGATTCCCGCTGTTCAATCCATTCACTCAACGACGCCGCCAATTTCTGTCCGCCCGCCGACCCATTTTCGGATGATGATTCCGATGTGGCAGAATCAGAAGATGCGCCTGTGGCATCCCCATTAATTGAGCATCCCGCCAAAAGCATTGACAATGCGACGGCAAGAAAGCAAGTCTTGCAAAATGACATCCAAGAAGTCACCATCTTCACCCCCGTACTAATGTGTCACAACGAGTGTAACACCGCATGATAATGTGCATAGCAGGCGGCATTTCCGAAAAACTTACTTGCATATACGCAAATGAGGTAGGGTGGGTGTTGCACGGGGGCGATTGGCGGACTATAAATGATTGGCAAGGGTGCGTCGGTAAGGTGATTGCCTCGTGAAAGGTTGGCTATGCGCGTTGCGGTTGAGGGGTTGGCTCATCGATTTGAGGGAACCGATCTGCTGTTCGAGAATTTGAGTTTCGTGGCCGAACCTGGTGTGACCATTGCGATATGCGGTCCGTCGGGATGCGGCAAGTCAACATTGCTGTCGATTCTTGCAGGATGGGAGCAGCCTTACGCTGGCACGGTGACGCGAGAAGGTGTGGATCGTGTTGGATGGGTGTTTCAGAATCCGTATGGTGTTGCGGAACGCACGGCGCTCGACCATGTGGTGTTTCCACTGCTCGCCAAGGGAATGAGCCGCCGCGAAGCGGAACCGAAGGCTTTGGAAGCGATGGAACTGTTCGATCTGGGATATGCGGCGGACAGGCGTTTCTGCGATTTGTCTGGAGGCGAGGCGCAGCGTCTTATGCTCTCGCGTGCGGTATGTTCCAGGCCGAACATGCTGCTGGTTGATGAGCCGACCGCCCAGTTGGATACGCGTACATCGCATTCCGTAAGCCATGTGCTCGGCAATCTGGCCGGTCAAGGCATGATCGTGCTAGTGGCAACCCATGATCCGGACACGCGGGACGCCTGCGATCGCGTAATCGATCTAGCCGACTACGCTCCGCAAGTCGGCGGGTCTACTGCCCAGCCCGCCAACATCGCAGTCCACTAATCGTTTTCCGCAATCTCAACGAATTACAGATAAAACTTCTATAACTTTGCCGCTTTCAGAAACCGCTCGTTCAAACCCGACCAAATGCCATCAGGCTTGCTGTTTGGCGTAGAAATCGCGTTCTCGAGCTACGAACGGGCGCAGCAGGGTTGTGGTGCCAACCGCACACAGCAGGAAGATCGCGCCCACAGGGCCAAGCCACATCAATCCCAAATGGGCGTTGACCAGTCCACCAACCGCGGAGCCGACCGCGATGCCGATGTTGAACGACATGGAATTGAGCGACGCAGCCAGATTCAACGATCCCGGATGCGACTGAGAGGCAACATCCATATATAGCACCTGCGAGGCGGAATTCTGCAAATACATGAACATGCCAAGCACCACCAGCAGCAACGCACCATACACCGGCACCCAATGCGTTACGATCAGCGATGCCATAAGCACGGCGTGCGCGCAGTAGATCGGACGAATATGCGTCAGTGGTTCCACTCCCCTGCCACGGTCGGCAAGCTTGCCGCCATACAGGTTGCTCCACAGGCAGGCCGCGCCGAAAATCACCAGGCCAACGCTTAAATACTGTTCGGGAACATGCACTTCGTCTCGCATGATCGGCGTCAGATACGTATAGAACACGTAAGTTGCCGCCGCGCCAAACACCACGGCAAGCACGCCCAACTGAATACGACGGTCGAAAAACAGGCGGAACTGCGGCAGAAAACCAATCTTCACAATACGGCTGTTGCGCGGCAACACCATCACCATGAGCACAATAAGCACCACTGTGAGCACGTTCACCAAATGGAACGCCCAACGCCAGCCGAACGTGTTCGCAACCCACGTGCCAACCGGCACACCCACCACGGATGCGATGGAGAAGCCGGAAAACACCCATGCGATGAACTTCGTGCGGTACTGTTCAGTTGTTACATCGGGCGCGTACGTCATGGCAATGGCCACCAGCGTGCCGGACACCAGCGCGATGAGAATTCGCGCCACCACGAGCACGCCATAATTCGACGCGAACGCGCACAACACGTTGCCGATAAGAAACACCCCAACCAGCGTCAGATGCGTGGCAAAACGCGGAAAACGAGCCGACAATGCCGAGCCGAGCGGCGTGACCGGCGCATACACGAGCGCGAACAGCGACACAAGATTGCCGACCGTCACCTCCGACACTTTCAAGCCAGCCGCGATATCCGGCAGAATGCCAACGACGATGAACTCGCTCATGCCCAGCATGAAACTCAGCGAGATCAGCACAATCACGGGCAGATTGAAAAACCGTTCCTTCGCCACATCACTCTTCGCCATACTCTTCTCCTCCATAGCCCCTCGAACTCCCCACGCCTTGCCAAACTCGCATTTTCATTAAAGCTTCTCACGTCAATCGATTGACGAATCAATCGTCAAACAAACGATAAGACAAACGCGATACAATGACGCGCGATGACACGCAAAACAACCACCACAGCAAAAAACAACCGCAAACCCAAGAAAAACAACCAGCCAAGTCTCACCAAACTCCGTAACGCCTGGAAAAAAGCAAACACCCCAAAACGCATCCTCATAGTCGGCAAAACACTGATAGCCAGTATCGTCGCGCTAGCGTTGATCGTTGGATTGGTGCGATTCGTCGGTTGGCGTGTGCAAGTGGATGAAGCGGTCGCATCGCAGGAACAATTGCAGACGCAATACGATTTCAATCCGGGCAACATCATTTCAGATGGTCTGTTCTTCAACGGGAACGCGTTGAGCGAGCAGCAGGTGAACGCCATCATCGAAAAACAGGGTGCCACATGCAGCGGCGAGAAATGCTTGAAATCCATGACGTTTAGCACCGAATCACAACCTGCCAACGAATACTGCGAAGCATACGAGGGAAAGCCGAACGAAAGCGCCGCGGCGATCATCTACAAGTCGGGAAAGGCGTGCGACATCAGTCAAAAAGTGCTGCTCACCGTGCTGCAAAAGGAGCAGCATCTGCTTACCGCCACCGATCCAAGCGACTTCCAATTCAAGTCGGCCATGGGATTGAGCTGCCCGGACGACGCGAACTGTGACCCGGAATATGCAGGTTTTTTCAAACAGGTGTATGGCGCGGCGAAACGCTACCAGTATTACGTGCAACATGAGGATCGCTATGGATACCATGCGGGCACGCTCAACTATATTCAATACAATCCGGACGCCAGCTGCGGTGGCAGCAACGTGTACATCGAAAACAAGGCGACAGCACTGCTGTACATTTACACGCCTTATCAGCCGAATGCAGCCGCATTGGATGCGGGAGTCGGCGAAGGCGACGCCTGTTCGACTTACGGCAATCGTAATTTCGCAATCATCTACAATTCGATGTTCGGCTCTCCTCGAGGCTGATTTTTCGATACAATTGCTCATGGAAGGGACTGACCAGAAGGAGCCTTTCATGGGCCTACTCAACAACAACGACTATATCGACCCATTCAAGGGTTCCGATTACATCGATCCCAGCAGCAACGCCGAACGCCTGTCTAATCAGGTGAACCGTGACCATGCGCGGCGTGAATCCTATGTCCAGCGGCGATATGTGAAACCCGCGCAGAGCGATCAGGCATCGCGCGACAGGCAGGCCCCACAAAACACCCGATCCAAGCAAGACGGTAGATCTCAACAGGCGCAAGGCGATCAGTCCACACGAGGAGACACGCTCCAAACCATGTTGAACGACTGGTCCACGCAAACCATGCGGTATGCCCAGTCCATGCAGCAAAGCTTGCAACAGGCGTTGCGGCAAAATCAGCAAAACCCGCAGAACCCGCAAGGACGCCCATCGCAGCCCTATAATCCGCCGCGCATACAAACGGAACGAGCCACACGCGAGTTCCAATCCACTTCCGACAAGAAGCAACGCCGCCATAAAAACGGCTTCGTCACCGTTTTGGAGATCGTTATCATCATCGCTGTAATAGCGTCGATTGGCGGAATGCTTTCTGACAGCATGTCAAACATCATCTCCGATTTCGATGGATCCACAAGCCAGTTCGAGGAGCTGTCCACACAGGAAACCGTCAGCGAAGACGTTGGAAAGCTCTACTCCACCGGAGGAAAAGCATTGGAAGTGAACATCGAAGGCGTGCAGACAGGTCCGGAGGATTTGAACGGCGACGCCACGCTCACGGTTTTGCTCACCTGCACGAACATCGGCAAGAAAACGATGTATCCTCATGCCGTCGCAGATCTGATGGTCATGCAAAACGGCATCGAGCTTGCCCCTGCATTCACTTCCAACGAGGATTCCGACCGCACGGAGTTCTCCGGCGCCGAAATGAAACCGAAGAAAAGCTCGCAGACCACCAGCAGTTTCGTTCTTACGGACACCAATTCACCAGTTGTGGTTCAGCTGATGAATTATTCGCAGCATAATGTTGTTCGCGCCGCGTTTTCCTTTGACGAAGTCGACATAGAAGGATCCTTGAAACATATTGATTATGCGGCCGTCCCTCAGCCCGAGCAAGTGGACGCTTCGAATTTCGACGAAGACGGATCCGTAACCGATTATGACGAAAGCACCCTGCATTTCCGCGTAGACTCCATTGAGAAGACAAGCCCCTCATATGCCGATCATGACATAGCGTTCGCACGCATATCCTGGTATGTCGAAAATGGAAGCAAATACCGGGCTTTCCTGAACTATATGGATGTTTCCGCGACCCAAGACGGCACTGAGTTGCATAGCACGTATCTTGACGATGATAGCTATTCCACAACACGCAAGGTCACTCCCGGCGTGAAAATGACGACGACAGTCGCTTTTGAAACGCAAAGCAACTCGCCTGTGACATTCATATTTTCTGACTATGGTGATGAGATTCTTCGCAAAACCGTTAATTTACGGTCAATTGAGTCATTGGAACTTTAATCCGATACTTGCAGAAACATCAAAAGAAGATTCAAATAATCATTCGGAAAGCAAAAGACCGTTGTTGCAATCAGTTTTCTCATGATTGCAACAACGGTCTTTGATGAAACGATTGCGGTTCGCTTACAGCTTCGGCAGGTACTTCTTCAGTTCGAAAGGAGTGACCTGCTTGCGGTATTCCTCCCATTCCTGACGCTTGTTGCGCAGGAAGTATTCGAAGGCATGCTCGCCGAGCACTCCGGCCACGAAGTCGGACTTCTCCATAACCTTCAACGCCTCGTCAAGAGACTCCGGCAATGGCTGGATGCCCATGGCCTGACGTTCCGCATCGGTAAGCTCCCACACGTCGTCGCTGGTCGGCTCGCCCAACTGCATCTGCTTGTCGATGCCGTCAAGGCCTGCTGCCAAGAGCACCGAATATGCGAGGTATGGGTTGGCGACCGGGTCGAGCGCACGGAATTCCATGCGGGCGGAATTGCCCTTGCCTGGCTTGTACTGCGGAATGCGCAGCAGCGCGGAACGGTTGTTGTGGCCCCAGCAGATGTAGCTCGGAGCCTCGTTGCCGCCCCACAGGCGCTTGTAGGAGTTGACGTACTGGTCAGTGACCGCGCAGATTTCAGCCGCATGGTACAGAATGCCGGCCGCGAACTGGCGTGCGGTGACGGACATGTTGAATTCCTGGCCCGCCTCGTAGAACGCGTTGGCGTCGCCTTCGAACAGGCTCAAGTGGGTATGCATGCCGGAACCTGGAGCGTCGGAAAGCGGCTTCGGCATGAAGCTGGCGTGAATGCCGCGCTCCAGCGAAATCTCTTTGACGACGGTACGGAAGGTCATGATGTTGTCGGCCGTGGTGAGCGCGTCCGCATAACGCAGATCGATCTCGTTCTGGCCTGGACCCGCCTCATGATGCGAGTATTCCACCGAAATGCCCATCTGTTCGAGCATGTTGACGGTGGCGCGGCGGAAGTCCATGCCTGGGCTGCGCGGCACATGGTCGAAATAGCCGCCCTCATCGATTGGGGTTGGCGTCTGGGACCAATCATCCTGTCTTTCGAACAGATAGAATTCGATTTCCGGATGCACGTAGAAGGTGAAGCCTTTTTCCTTGGCTTTCGACAGAGCCTGCTTCAGCACATGACGCGGATCGCCCAACGACGGCTCGCCATCAGGGGTAAGCACGTCGCAGAACATGCGCGCGGTGCCTTGCGGGCCTCCACGCCACGGCAGAATCTGGAATGTCGACGGGTCGGGCTTGACGATCATATCGTCTTCGGACACACGGGTGAGGCCTTCCACCGCGGAACCGTCGAATCCGAGCCCTTCCTCGAACGCAGCTTCCAATTCAGCCGGTGCGATAGCCACGGACTTCAGCGTTCCCAACACATCCGTGAACCACAAACGAATGAAGCGCACGTCGCGTTCTTCGACTGTGCGCAAAGCAAACTCTTGCTGTTTATCCATAGTGCCCCATCGTTCCATGCGCATGTTACGAAAGTCGTTAACACGCGCCGAATATGACGAGACCGTCCACGTTGTGGACGGCCGTATCGTCATGGGTTTGCGAACAATGCTCAACGTGCGACTTCAAGCGCCTCTTCCAAAGTGAAGGCGCGCGCATACAGCGATTTGCCGAGAATCGCGGAATCCACACCCAGATCGGCAAGTTCCTTGATGGCGCGCAGGTCATCGAGCTTGGAAATGCCACCGGACGCGGTGACCTTCGCATCAGTGCGTTCCGCAACCTCACGCAGCAGATCGATGTTCGGACCGCTCATCATGCCGTCGCGAGCCACGTCGGTGACCACGTAACGAGAGCAGCCAACGGAATCCAGGAACGCCATGGTTTCGAACAGATCACCGCCTTCCTTCACCCATCCGCGGGCTGCGAGGGTGTGGCCGCGCACGTCAAGGCCAACGGCCACGCGATCGCCGTACTTCTTGATGACGGAAGCGGTCCAATCCGGATTCTCAAGCGCTGCCGTGCCAATGTTCACACGGGCGGCGCCTGCTTCCAAAGCTGCGTCGAGGGATGCGTCGTCGCGCACGCCACCGGACATTTCGATATTGACCTTGTCGCCAAGCTCCTTGACGATGGCGCGCAGCTGGTCACGGTTGTTGCCCGTGCCGAATGCCGCGTCAAGGTCGACCAGATGAATCCATTCCGCACCGGACTCGACCCACGTGCGGGCAGCCTCCAGCGGCGAACCGTAATCGATTTCCGAACCGGATTCGCCCTGGCGCAAGCGAACGGCCTTGCCATCACGAACATCGACTGCGGGAAGCAATGTCAAAGACATGTCTGTACCTCTCTGTGATCAACCGACCGCCACTAAACGGCAATCGCAAATAAATGTACCAAGTGGTCGTTTTAAAAGCGTATATGTCAAAGCATCGTCGAAACAATCATCGGCGATCTCGCACCATCAGAACGTCGCAATCCAATTGCGCAGCAGCTGCGAGCCCGCTTCGGCGGATTTTTCAGGGTGGAACTGCGTGGCGAACAGCGGACCACGCTCGTAGGCCGCCACGAAACGGCTACGTCCGTACGTGCACCAGGTCACGCGCTCCTCGGCGTCACCGAAATCAAGCTGGTCGCCGGACGTGTCGGCGGGAGCGGCACTCATCGCGGCGAAGGAATGTACGAAATAGAAACGTTCACCTTCCACACCCTTCATGAGCACGGAACCTTCCGGCGCCTCGACGGTGTCCCATCCCATGTGAGGCACCACATCGGCGTCAAGCAGTTCCACGTCGCCCTTGATCAGGCCAAGGCCCGGAGTGCCGGTGCCGTGTTCCATACCGCGTTCGAACATGATCTGCTCGCCCACGCACACGCCGAGCACCGGTCGCCCGGCACGCAGACGATCCTTGATCACGGTGTCTCCGCCCACCGACTTGAGTCCTTCCATGCATGCGCCGAAAGCGCCCACGCCGGGCACTACCAGACCGTTGGCTTCCAAGGCCTGCCGATGGTCGGAAGTGAGGGTCACGTCAAGGTCGAGATCAGCCAGTGCACGAACCATGGAACGCACGTTGCCGAAACCATAATCGAAAACCACCACGGAAGTCATGGGCGTTCTCCTTCTTGTGTCATTCGTTGTTCTGTGACGCGAGTCGTCTTGTGTCGCATAACGCATGTTCGGCAGGATGACTCGCGTTTACCGTCGTTAACTGATGCTTGATGTGCCGCGTCCGAACCGCGTATGCTCGGCGATAATGCTCATCGCCGCATCCCGATCAAGGTCAGCGGAATCGAAAATGGTCATATCCGCCTGTTCCAGCGCGTTCATATCGGTGATGCCCAGCATGAGATCCTCAACGAACGGCGCGGTGGAGGTGAATAGCACCGGCGGAGCGAAGGTTTTGCCCGCTCTGCCTTCCACGTACATCGTCGCTTCGAGCTTGTCCGCACGGTTGACGGCAAGAATCGCGGGCATGCCGGCAACGACGATCGTCATGTCTTTGACCGCCGCTTCCGGACCGTCTCCGTCGAGATTGCGCAGCACCGCGACAGCACCTTGCGCCGATCCGATGCATTGCGCGGAAATGTCGGACAATTCACAGAATGCCGACAGCAATCGTGGCGAGGTCAGTCTGGTGATGATCACCGCCACTTTCGCGCGATTGCCAAGCAGTCCCTGCAGCTCGTCTTCGAATTTCAACGAATCCTCAGCCGCGTTGAGCATATCGTCGACTTCCGAGGATTCGGAGGATTCGGAGGATTCCGCGTTATCGGAAGCTTCGGAGGAATCGAAAGCTTCAGATGGCGGATTGTCCGCCCGCTCATGCTTGGACGCTTCGGCATCCTTGAATTCCTGCTCGAAGCCGGCCATGGCCGCTTCCAGTTCCTCTTCGCTGAAATGCATGCCGTCGGCGTTGAGGTCACCGAAATCGTTTGATCCATCGAATCCTTGGAAATCGTCGAAATCGTTATTTCGATCGTCGCTCATCACAGAGCGCCCTTCGTGCTCGGAATACCGTCGACACGCGGATCCGACTCGATGGCGAAACGAAGCGCACGTGCCAAGGCCTTGAACTCGGCTTCGGCGATGTGGTGCGGATCACGGCCGGAGATCACCTGCAGATGCAGGCAGATTCCGGCATGCATGGCGATGGATTCCATAACGTGACGCACGAGGGAGCCGGTGAAATGGCCGCCGATCATGCAGTATTCGAAGCCTTCCGGCTCGCCGGTGCACACGCAGTACGGACGCCCGGAAATATCGACCACGGCCTTGGCAAGCGCCTCGTCCAACGGCACGGTCGCATCAGCGAAGCGACGGATGCCGCGCTTGTTCCCCAGCGCCTGCTTCAACGCCTCACCGAACACGATGGCGATGTCTTCGACGGTATGGTGCGCGTCGATGTCGGTGTCACCCGTGGCCTTGATGGTCAGGTCAATCAGCGAATGCTTGCCGAGCGCCGTCATCATATGGTTGTAGAACGGCACCGACGTGTCGATGTCAGTTTTGCCGGTGCCGTCGAGATTCAGGCTCAGTTCGACCTTGGATTCGCTGGTTTCACGAACGATGGTTGCGGTACGCGCCATGTTGCGACTCCTTTTGGAAAATGTTCGGTCCTGTTGTGTTGGTTCAGTCCCGTATGTGCTCAGTCTTGTTCCACAATACGCAACACTTCGACCAAGGCTTCACGGAAACGCGCCATTTCCTCGTCGGTGCCCATGCATACGCGCATCCAGCCGTCAGGGCCGACGGTGCGGATGAGCACACCACGCTTGAGCAGTTCGTCGAAGATGCGGTCGCGATCGTCGAAATGACCGCCGAACAGAATGAAGTTGGACTGCGTCTCGGCCACTTCGAGCGGCTGGCCCTTGTAGGTTTGTTCCTTGAGCCATGCCGCGGTCTGATTGCGGGTGTCATGCAGATGCGCCACACGGCTGAGCTGTTCGTCGGTATGTTCGAACGCGGCAAGCGCGGCTGCCTGGGTGACGGCCGACAGGTGGTACGGCATACGCACGATGCGCACACAGTCGATAATGCCCTTGTTGGCGGCCAGATAGCCGACTCGCGCGCCTGCGAAGGCGAACGCCTTGCTCATGGTTCGGCTCACGGCGAGATTCTCATACTCGCCGATGAGTTCGAGCGCGGTGGGCGTGCCCGGATCACGGAATTCGATGTAGGCTTCGTCCACCACGACCACCGGATGCACGCCTTCGGCGGCACCGGCCACTTCAGCGGTTTCGGCGGCGCCGAGCACGCGCTTGAGATCGTCCATCTTCAGCGGTGTGCCGGTCGGATTGTTCGGGCTGGTGAGCACGATCATGGCCGGCTTGACGTCTTCGATGGCCTTGATGGTGGCGTCGACGTTCAGCGAGAAATCCTCGTTGCGGTGCGCCAGCTTCCATGTGGTGAACGTGTCGCGGGCGTATTCCGGATACATCGAATACGTCGGATCGCAGCCGAGCGCAATGCGTCCTGGACCGCCGAAAGCTTGGAACAGCTGCAGCATGATCTCGTTGGATCCGTTGGCACCCCACAACTGGTCGACTTCCAGCTTGACGCCGGACTCGCGTTCGAGATAGTCGCAGAATGCCTGACGCAACGCGATATGCTCACGATCCGGGTAACGGTTGAGCGTCAGAGCGATTTCCTTGACTCGCTGCGCGATGGTTTCGACCACTGCCGGTTCCGGCGCATACGGATTCTCGTTGACGTTGAGGCATACCGGCACGTCCAATTGCGGCGCACCGTACGGCTCCTCACCGATCAGATCGTTGCGCAGCGGAAGATATGCCGGAATGGCGTTGCTGGAAGTCTCACTCATCGAAGGCCTGCCTGCTCTTCCTGTTCCTTGATGGTTTCCTTGTTGTACGGATCGTCGATGAAACGGCTCAGCACGCTTTCACCGTGTGCCGGCAGATCTTCGGAAACGGCGAAGGCGTTCACACGAGCAGCGAGGGTCTTCAATCCCTGCTCGTCGTATTCGATGACTTCGACCGGCTTCATGAAGGTGTGCACGCCCAGACCGGAGGCGAAGCGTGCAGTGCCGGAAGTCGGCAGCACGTGGTTGGAGCCGGACATGTAGTCGCCCAGCGGCACCGGAGAGTACGGGCCACGGAAGATGGCACCGGCGTTGCGAATCTTGGCGATCACGGCATCCGGGTCGGCGGTCTGGACCTCAAGGTGTTCGGCGGCATACGCATTGGCCGCGTCAATGGACTGCTCGATGCCATCGGTGAGGATGATGCCGGACTGGCGTCCGCGTAGCGACGTGTTCACACGCTCGGAGTGCTCGGTGCGCGGCACACGGTACTTGAGGTTCTCCTGCACCTGTTCGGCAATCTCTTCGCTGTCGGTGATGAGCACGGAACCGGCGAGTTCGTCATGCTCGGCCTGACCGATCAGATCGGCGGCCAGCCAGCTCGGGTTGGCACCCTTGTCTGCGATGATGGCGATTTCGGTCGGTCCTGCCACGGCGTCGATGCCGACGATGCCGGACACCATGCGCTTGGCGGTAGCGACGAAGATGTTACCCGGACCGGTGATCTTGTCGACCGGATCGCACAGGATTTCGCCGTCCTGCGGTTCGGATCCCTTGGCGCCGTAAGCGAACATGGCCACGGCCTGAGCGCCGCCGACCGCATACACTTCGTCAACGCCGAGAATGGCGCAGGTGGCGAGAATGGTCTTGTCAGGCAGACCGTCGGCATTGTTACGGCTCGGCGGGGTTGCGATGGCGAGGGATTCCACGCCGGCGGCCTGTGCCGGGACCACGTTCATGATGACGGAGCTCGGGTAGACGGCCTTGCCACCCGGCACATACAGGCCGACACGCTGCACCGGAATCCAACGCTCGGAAACGCGCGCGCCTTCAGCCAGATCGGTGTGGAACGGCGCCGGCACCTGGGAAGCGGACACGGCGCGGGAGCGGCGCACGGATTCTTCGATGGCGGCACGCACTTCCGGATCCAACTCGTCGACGGCGGCCTTCATGGCTTCCACCGGCACGCGCAGGTTCTCCGGACGAATATGGTCGAATTTCTCCGCGAAGTCACGCAGGGCCGCAGCACCGCGGGCCTTCACATCGTCAAGGATGGGCTGCACGAGATCGGTGGCCTCGTTGGTGCCCATCTCGGCGCGAGGCATAGCCTCCAGCATTTCAGCTCGGGTCAGCTTCTTGCCACGCAGGTCAATGATTCGCATATAGTTTTCTTCGCTCATAACGCCCCATGGTAACAACGTGATGTCACGAGAACGCCCGCGCGTCTCAAGTTCAGCCGCATAGTGAGATATTCGGCTGAACTTTCGGCATCATCCCCACGACCGGTCAGCCCAAAGGCAGAGAACTGGGACCGAAAAGGATTTTGATTTCGGCGAACAGACTCGTGTCGCGGCGTACGCGGAAACGGTCGCCGAACGTCAGTACCTTGGCGTTGCCCTTATCGTCCATCAAGGCGAGCTTCACTTCGCAGGGTCCAGGATGATTTGAAAGAATCTGCCCCAACTGCTGCACATGCGATTGGTCAAGCGCAATCGGCGGCAGCATAATCGTCACCGGCTTCTCATCCTGCGCTTCCAACGTCGGCACGTTGAATTCCGTGGCACGCATGCTTACCGTCTCATCGCGTTTCTCAACCTGTCCGCGAATCTGCACCACCGTGTCGACCGCCAGTTCGGGAGCGGCGGCCTCATACACTTTGCCGAAGAACATGCACTGGATGGAGCTTTCCAAATCCTCGATGGTCACAATCGCCCAAGGATTGCCCTTCTTCGACATACGACGGTCCACGTTCGTGATCAAACCCGCCACCGTCACCTGCTGGCCGTCAGGCATATTCGCCGCGCGATCGATCAGATGCGCGATCGACATTTCACGCAACGACACCAGAATCGACTGCATACCGCTCAACGGATGGTCGGACACATACAAGCCAAGCATTTCACGTTCGAAATTCAGCTTGGTTTTCTTATCCCACTCCTCCACATCGGGCACATTCACCATGGCATCGCCCATGCCCGCATCGTCTTCGCCGGCATCTTCCAAATCGGAGAACAAATCAAACTGGCCTTCGGCCTGCTTGCGTTTCAAACCGACCACCGAATTAATCGCAGCCTCATGAATCGTAAACAAGGCACGACGGTTCGGATCGATCGAATCAAACGCACCGGCCTTAATCAACGATTCAACCAATCGACGATTCAACGCCTCCATCGGCACACGCCTGATGAAATCAGGGAAATTCACATACTTGCCATGATCGTTCTCACGTTCCTTGACAATCGCATCAACCGCAGCCTTGCCAACGTTACGAATGGCGCCAAGACCGAAACGCACCACATCGCCGACAGCGGAATACTCGTACACCGACTCGTTCACGTCAGGAGACAACACCTGGATGCCCATGCGACGAGCCTCGCCCAAATACAACGCGGTCTTGTCTTTGTTCGTACTCGCACCCTGCAGCAACGCGGCCATGAATTCCACCGGATAATGCGTTTTCAGATATGCAGTCCAATATGAAATCAAACCGTATGCGGCCGAATGCGCCTTGTTGAACGCATAGCCCGAAAACGGCACAAGAATATCCCACACGGCCTGCGCCGCCTCCTGGGAATACCCATGCTCCTTCATGCCCGCGAAGAACGGCACCTTCTCCTTGGCCAGCACCTCGGGCTTCTTCTTGCCCATTGCTCGACGCAACACGTCTGCCTTGCCCAACGAATAACCCGCCAGAATACGCGCGGCCGACTGCACCTGCTCCTGATACACGATCAGACCATACGTTTCGTCAAGCACTTCCTTCAACGGCTCGGCCACTTCAGGATGAATCGGCGTGATCTTCTGCAAACCATTCTTACGCTTCGCATAATTCGTATGCGAATCCATATCCATCGGACCAGGACGATACAACGCGATCAATGCAGAAATATCGTTGAAGTTATTCGGCTTCAACGTTTTCAGCAACGAACGCATACCATCAGAATCCAACTGGAACACGCCAAGCGTGTCACCTCGCGACAACAGATCGTACGTGGCACGATCGTCCAATGGAATCTTCGTATGGTCGATACGCGTCTTGCCATTCGCCTCGATATTGTTCAACGTATCGCGAATAACCGTCAAGTTGGAAAGACCAAGGAAGTCCATCTTGACTAAACCAAGCGTTTCACACGTATGATACTCCAACGTGGTCGTAACCGTACCATCGGTACGTTCCAGCAGCGGCGACGTATTCGAAATCGGCTCGCTACCCATGATCGTGGCGCACGCATGCACACCGGTCTGACGGATCAAGCCTTCGATACCCATCGCCTCATCCGTGACGCGCTTCACATCCGGATCGGAATCATAAAGCTCACGGAATTCGCGGGCCTCCGCATAACGCTTCGAACTCGGCTCGAAAATATCATGCAGCGGAATATCCTTGCCACCCGTCTGCGCCGGCGGCAACGCCTTGGTGATGCGCTCGCCCATGGAGAATTCGTAGCCCATGATTCGTGCGGAATCCTTCAGCGCCTGTTTGGTTTTGATGGTGCCGTAGATCACGCATTGCGCGACCTTGTCTCGCCCGTACTTGTCTCCGACATAGTCAAGCACGCGACCGCGGCCGTCCGGATCGAAATCGACGTCGATATCAGGCAGCGACACACGTTCCGGGTTAAGGAATCGTTCGAAGATCAAGCCGTGCTTGATTGGATCGAGTTCGGTGATGCCCATGGCATACGCCACCATGGCGCCTGCCGCGGAGCCACGGCCAGGCCCGACCATCACACCATGCGATTTGGCCCAGTTGATGTAGTCGGCCACCACAAGGAAGTATCCGCAGAACTGCATCTGACAGATCACACCGCATTCGTAATCGGCCTGCTTGAGCACTTCGATCGGCGGATGCCCGTCATAACGCCGTTCCAAGCCTTCCTCGACTTTTTTCAGGAACAGCGACGTCTCATCCCAACCTTCCGGGCAGTCGAATTGGGGCATGAACGCGCCATCTTCATGATCGTCGAACATGACATTGCAGCGTTCGGCGATTTCCAACGTATTGTCGCATGCTTCGGGAATGTCTTTGAACAGCTCACGCATTTCTTCGGCGGATTTCAGATAGTAGCCGGTGCCGTCGAATTTGAATCGTCCCGGCTCGTCAAGCGTGGATCCCGAATTGATGCACAGCATGGCATCCTGAGAGCCGGCGTCTTCAGCGCGCACGTAATGGGAATCGTTGGTGGCGAGCAGCGGCGCGTTCAGTTTTTTCGCAATGTCCAGCAGACCGTCGGTCACCTGTTTTTCGATTTTCAGACCGTGGTCCATGAATTCGATATAGAAATTGTCACGTCCGAAAATATCCTGCAATTCGCCTGCCGCACGTAATGCCTCGTCGAATTGGCCGAGCAGCAGTCGCGTTTGGATGATGCCCGACGGGCATCCGGAAGATGCGATAATGCCTTTCGAATATTTGGCAAGGATTTCCTTATCCATTCGGGGGTATCGCATGACACGTCCCTCGAGATTCGCGTCAGTGGACGCCTTCATCAGATTGACAAGGCCCTCATCGGTTTCCGCCCACATCGTAAGGTGGGTGATCAGGCCACCGCCGGATACGTCGTTGGGATTGCGCCTGCGATGTTGCGGATCGATATCGGGATTCCAGTTGGTATCCCAGCTGACGCGGGTTTGATCTTGGCGTGCGGTTTCCGGCGTCACATACGCTTCAATGCCGATAATCGGTTTGACGCCTTCCTTGACCGCAGTGCTCCACATTTCGTATGCGCCATGCATGTTGCCGTGATCGGTGATGCCGACGGCCGGCATGTTGAGTTCTTTGGCGCGCTTGACCAGATCCGGAATCTTTGACGCCCCGTCAAGCAGTGAATAATGCGTGTGATTATGCAGTTGCACGAAATTTCCGGAAGTAGTCATACGTTCCAATCTACCGGTGATTGGTGACGTGCGATCACACTTCAGGCTTGTCTTGTGTGTCGTGCCTGCCGCGCATCACGTCGAGCGCATGCTGCAAATCAGCTGGATAATGCGATTTCACCGTGGTCCACACATGGGTTCGCGGATGGCGGAATTCAAGTTGCTTGGCGTGCAGCCACTGCCGTTCCAATCCCAATGCCTCACCCAACTGCGGATTGGCACCGTACATGGCGTCTCCCGCAAGCGGATGCCCGATGGACGAGAAATGCACGCGGATCTGATGGGTTCGACCGGTTTCCAGATTCACGGAAACCAGCGTCGCCTCACCGAAACGTTCCATCACATCCCAATGGGTGATGGCTTCTTTGCCGGCGGGCGTAACGCAAAAACGAAAATCAGAGACTTTGGCACGTCCGATCGGCGCTTCGATCGTGGCCTTGTTTTCCTTGAGATTGCCTTGCACGAGCGCATGATAGGTTTTGACGACTTCATGTTCGGCGAACTGCCTGCGCATTTCCACGTAGGCGAGGTCAGATTTGCACACGAGCATCAATCCGGATGTGCCCACGTCGAGGCGGGATACGATACCCTGACGTCCCGCGGCGCCGTAGGAGGTGATGTGCACTCCCCTGTCAAGCAGACTGCCGAGCACCGTCGGACCGGTCCAACCGACGGAAGCGTGAGCAGCCACACCCACTGGCTTGTCGACCACTATGACGTCATCGTCTTCGTAGACCACTGCCATATCTCGTGCGATCGGTTCAGGCTCGGTCCGTTCCTCGACAATATCGAATTCGACGGTTTCGCCTGATTGCAGAGTCGATGATTTGGAAATGTCACGACCAAGCACGCGCGCCTGTCCACTTTCGATGAGTTCCGCGGCCTTGGCTCGGGAGATACCAAGCATCTTGGCCACGGCCACATCGAATCGTTTGCCGACAAGCGCGTCGGGTGCGGGAACAAGACGGCTCATGCGTTCTGGTCTCCGGTCGTCTGTTTCGTCTGTTCTGCGGCCTGTTCGTCAAGATCCTTCTGGCTGAAGGGCTCTCCGACAAACAGCAGTACGACGGCGGCGACGCCCGCCACCATCAGGAAAATATCCGCAACATTGCCGACCGACCATCCGTAATTGAGGAAATCGACGACCTTGCCATTAAGGAAACCTTCGGCATACATCACACGATCGATGAGATTGCCCAATGCTCCTGCGAAAGCAAGAGCGAACACCACCGTCCATTTCATGGAAATGGTACGGATTGCCAGTACGGCCAACGCCACGCATGCCACGATGGCAAGCAACGAAATCAACCAGGTCATGTTGGATCCCATGCCCAAGGACGCACCCGGATTATGCACCAGCGTGAATGAGAGGATGCCCGGAATCACACGTACCGTCTGCCCGTCGGCAAGCGCCGACTGCGCCCATGCCTTGCTGATCTGGTCGAGTACCAGTGCCACAACGGCGATACACGCAAAGACGGCCACGCGGGTGCGCAGCCGTCTTTGATCATTTGTCATGATGTCAGACACAGCCTAATCTCAGTCGTCCTGGGAGTCCTGATCATAGTTGTTCGTGTCGGACACCTGGGACACGAGCTGGCCGAGGAATTCGGTAAGACGTGCACGGTATTCGGTTTCGAACTGCTTGAGGCCCTGAATGTTGCCTTCGATGACCTTGGTCTGCGCTTCGAGATTGTCGCGGACCTGCTGGGCGTAGTCGTCGGCTGCGGTACGGGTCTTCGAATCGTAGTCGAAGGCGCGCTTCTGCACTTCGGACTCGTATTCGTCGGCTTCGTTGTGCTTCGTGGAGAAGTAGGTATCACCCTCCTGCGTCTTCTGCACGAGGTAGGCGTCGCCTTCCTGAGTCTTCTGATCCAAGTAGGTATCACCCTCCTGCGTCTTCTGAGCAAGATAGGCATCGCCTTCCTGAGTCTTCTGATCCAAGTAAGCATTACCTTCCTGAGTGCGCTGCGCCAGATAGTCATCGCCTTCCTGAGCACGCTTGGTCAGATAGGCGTCGCCTTCCTGAGTCTTCTGGTTCAGGTAGCCATCAGCCTTGGCACGAGTGTCAGCCGAATACTGATCGGCTTCGGAACGGGTGCCTTCGGAGTAGTTGTCGGCTTCGATGCGAGTGCGGTTGGAGTAATCGTTGGCATTGCCGATGAGCTCATCGTACCTACGCTGGGACTCGTCGGTGATTTCCTTAGCCTTGGCTTTGCCCTTGTCGACGTACTGGTCGTGCAGCTGCATAGCCAGGGTCAGCATGGCGGTGGCACGCTCCGGCTCCGTGTTGGCGCTGGCTGCGGCTCCTGCAATCTTCTGCAGGCTTCCGGTTTCGGTACTCGGTTCGACCTTGGCGACCTGCTCGCGCAGCTGGGCTTCACGCTGCTGCGATTCCTGCAGCTGCTGTGCAAGCTGCTGAATCTGCGCGGCCTGCTGCTGGGCACGCTCATCCTGCTGCTGGGACTGTGCCGCATGCTGCTGCGTGAGCTGCTGAGCTTGGGCGACCTGCTCCTGAGCCTCTTCAAGCCTTGCATTGAGCTGCTGGATCTCAGCCGCCTGCTGCTGGGCCACCACAACCTGCTGCTGTGCGGAAGCCAGCTGACGGGACAGGTCTTCGGTCTGTGCACGGAATGCGTCGCGCTCATGCTGCATGGAGGTCAGCTGTTCGCCCAGATCCGCCTGGCCTGCAGCTTCAGCCGCCTGTGCGGTGAGCTGGTCGACCTGTGCGGACAGGCGATCCACCTGACCCTTGAGCTGTTCGTTCTGAGCCGACAGAGCACGGTTGCTTTCCTCAGCCTCGGTGAGCTTGGCTGCTGCGACCTGTGCGGCCTGAGCTGCCTGGTCACCAGCGCCAGCTGCCTGCTCGGAGGCGGACTTCAATGTCGCGTTCTCCTGCTGCAGGGACTGAACCTGGGCGCTGAGCTCGGAAATCTTGGAGTTGAGCCCCGCAACATCCGGGCCGAGGGACTGAGTAGCCTGGCCGCTGGCAACCGCCTGCTTGCCAAGGGCCTCCACCGTCTCGGTTACCTGATCGAGAAAATCGTCGACTTCATCGACGTCATACCCCTCCTTGAACCTCACGGTCTGGAAGGTATGCTCTCTGATATCTTTCGGCGTCAACAGAGCCATAAATCTTACACCTCGCTTTGGGCTTGATGCCTTGCTGTTGTTGCTTTCATTGTTCGACTCTAGCACGGGACCACCGATTTTTTGCGAAAAATCGGCATTTGACATACATTAAATGAGGAAATCAATAGCAATGAGAATGAAATAAAGAACGATGAATGCCACATCGAAGTAGATGGGACCCATTGGAATAGGGCGGATATATTGGCGTAGCCAGCGCAGTGGGGGCTCCGTCAACTGGTAAACCGCGTCGATCAACGACGACACCAACCCCCGTGGACGCCATGCCGATGCCAACACAGCAACCCAATCGAGAATCATGCGAATGAACAGCACCAGAATGTAGGCATTCACCAAAAAGTGGACGATGCTACCGATCAAAGACAAAATCATGGAGCACCACCTTAGCAACAGAACATAACAAAGCCCCCATCACGGGTGACGGAGGCTTCATGCAGTCTGCTTTCGCAACGGCTTTCGTCTATATCAGTCGGCGAACAAATCGTGCGACGAGTTATTCGCCTGCGGTTCCTCAACCTTGATGTTCACCTGAGCTGGGCTCAGCAGGAACACGCGCGGAGTGACACGTTCGATGGAGCCACGCACGCCAAAAACCACACCCGCGGAAAAGTCCACAATGCGATACGCCACGGCCTCGGCCACACCGGTCAGGTTCAGCACCACCGGAACGCCGTCGCGAATGGCACGTCCGACCAGCTGAGCGTCCTCATAGGATTTCGGGTGAATCGTGGTGATACGACTCACCCTTCCGCCTTGGAACGGGTTGGCTTTGGTCTGCTCGCGCGGTGCGGACGTCGCGGCAGGAGTCGAAGCCATCGGGGTCACGGAATGGTCGGAATCGAACGAGGTTTCGCTGCTCTCAGCCTCCTCGTTGAAATCCTCGTCACCTTCGGCAACGTCGGTCATGCCCAAATAGGACATCGCGCTTTTCATAAAACCTGCCATGAACGATCCTTTCGCGTCTTCGCGTTGCTTTTAGCGCAGGAAATCCGGAATATCCAAATCGCCGGCGTCGTTCGAAGACACCACTTCATGCTCGGTGGTCTGGTCGAATGACGGAACGACGGGTTCCGGAGTGGACGGAATATAAGTGGACAGCGGCTGCACCTTCGGGGCTTCCGGAGTCTGAATAAGCTGAGGCTGGGGCTGCTGCGGAACCGCCGCTGCCCTCGGGGCTGCGGACAACGCCGACAGCGGCACCGTGCTTTCCGCAGGCTCTGCCTGCTTCTGGGCTTCAGCCTGAGCCGCCTTCTTGGAGTTGGCATCAAAGCCTGCGGCGATAACAGTGACACGCACTTCGTCGCCGTAAGCGTCGTCGAGGGAAAGACCCCAGATGATCTGTGCTTCCGGATGGATGGCCTTGCCCACCAGCTGGGTGGCGGCGGCCGCTTCCTGCAACTTCAGATCGGACGGGCCGGCGATATTGATCAGCGCGCCGTGGGCACCCTCGATGCTTTCTTCCAGCAGCGGCGAGCTGATGGCGATTTCAGCTGCCTGAGTGGCGCGATCCTCGCCTCGTGCGGAACCGATGCCGAACAGTGCGGTGCCCGCGCCACGCAGAATAGCGTTGACATCGTTGAAGTCGACGTGAATGTACGAGTTCGAAGAAATCAGGTCGGTGATGCCCTGCACGCCGGCCAGCAAGGCGGTGTCGGCGGTCTTGAACGCATCGACGATGCCGATGGTGCGATCGGAAAGCTCAAGCAGTCGATCGTTCGGAATCACGATCAGCGCATCGACTTCCTTGCGCAGATTCTCAATGCCAAGTGCTGCGGAAGCCGCACGCTGGGGACCTTCAAAGCTGAACGGGCGGGTAACCACCGCAATGGTCAGGGCACCCTGCTGATGCGCGGCGCGAGCCACGATCGGGCTTGCACCGGTACCGGTGCCACCACCCTCACCGCAGGTCACGAACACCATATCGGCGCCCTTGAGCGATTCCTCGATATCGGACTGATGATCCTGAGCGGCCTTGGCACCCTTCTCCGGGTCGGCACCTGCGCCAAGCCCGCGGCTGGTGGCATCGTTCAAGGAGATCTTGACATCGGCGTCGGAACGCATCAGGTCCTTCGCGTCAGTATTGATCGCAATGAATTCAACACTTTGAAGACCCTCGGCAATCATGCGATTGACGGCATTACCGCCAGCTCCACCAACACCGACAACCTTGATATTCGTTTTGTCGTTGAAATTGTCAGTCTGGGCAATCTCGCTCACCATAGTCTCCTGTCACTCGCGTTTACGCACAACTTTATCGCAGACACGCTGCAGTACGCGCACTTTTCGCCGTGTGTAACGGCGTTTTTTCACTTTTTTATTGCTAACGTGTTCATTTCGCCTGCGATTTACCCTCTTTCGGTGCCCCCACGACGATTTAACCACATCAGCATGTCATATATTCAATAGCTGGCGTCCATAGGATCATCCCCAAACAACGCCTGACGTTCATCATGCGTTGTTTCCCGTGATTCCAACCATCCGTAAGGCAGATGCACTTTCTTTGCGAAGCGCACGCGCCCCCTTGGCTTGTCGACCACTCGCTCGGGAAAACAGATGTTGGGATCCAGCTTGCCTATTTCGGCTCTGACATCCTCAAGATTTTCACATTCCATGAACGCGCGACGGGTGGAGCCTCCAACGGGGAATCCCTTGAGATACCACGCGATATGCTTACGCAGATCATGCACGGCCATCTGCTCATCGCCATCATAGAATTCGGTCAACAGTTCCGCATGGCGTTCAACCACACGGCACACATCTCCTAACGTGGGGTCAACACGCTTGTCGCTGCCAGCGAACGCATTCTTGATATCGGCGAACAGCCATGGCCTGCCTTGGCAGCCGCGGCCAATCGCAACGCCGGCGCAACCGGTTTCGGCAACCATGGCAAGCGCATCGTTCGCACCCCAAATATCGCCGTTGCCGAACACTGGAATGTCAAGCGCTTCGACCAGCTCGCCAATCCGGCTCCAGTCGGAATGCCCGCCGTAATATTCGGCGGTGGTACGCGCGTGCAAGGTCACCGCCTTGCAACCTTCCTCCTGCGCGATATGGCCCGCTTCCAAGAACGTTTCATGCTCATGGTCGATGCCGACGCGGATTTTAGCCGTCACCGGCACGTTGGCAGCATCGCAGACCTTGACCACACGCTGGATGATCTCGCGAAACAGATCCGTCTTCCACGGCAAAGCCGATCCGCCGCCGCGTCGGGTCACTTTCGGCACGGGGCATCCGAAGTTCAGATCGACATGGTCGGCCATGTTTTCGTCGATGACGATTTTCGCGGCCTGTTCCACGATCGCCGGGTTCACACCGTACAGTTGCAGCGAACGGATTTTCTCGCTCGGCGCGAAATGGCACAACCGCAACGCTTTGGGATTGCGTGCGACCAACGCGCGCGCGGTGATCATTTCGGCCACGTATAGACCGTCCGGTCCGTAGCTTTCGCAAATCACGCGGAACGGCCAGTTGGTAACGCCCGCCATAGGCGAAAGCACCACCGGGGTTTCAACGTGTACCGGCCCTAAATCAACAGGCTTCATAACCGGAGGAACCGACGGCCTCACCGCGTCGGTACGCGGGTCGAGCACGTCGGATTCCTCGTAAGCAGTCACAATGCTATCTGGCATAAGAACGCTATGATAACCAGTATCCAGCTTTAATACAAGCCACCGGCTTCGGCGATCTTGACGGACTCAGGCCAAGCCTCGCCGCCCATCTCAACCGGCACCTGCGGGTAACGTACATGCTTCTCGCCAATACGTGCGGCCACATAATCAGCCACCTTGTCGAGTGCGACGCGCTCCTGCTGCATGGTATCACGTTCACGAATGGTGACGGCCTGATCGTCAAGCGTGTCGAAGTCGACGGTGATGCACAGCGGGGTGCCGATTTCGTCTTCACGGCGATAACGACGACCGATCGCACCGGCCTCGTCATAGTCGATCATCCAGTCATGCTGACGCAAATCGGCGGCCAGATCGTGTGCCACGGTCTGCAATTCCGGCTTCTTGCTCAACGGCAGTACAGCGGCCTTGACCGGAGCCAGGCGCGGATCAAGGCGAAGCACGGTGCGCTTGTCGACGCCGCCCTTGGTATTCGGGGCCTCGTCAACGTCGTAGGCGTCAACAAGGAAGGCCATGAGGGAACGGGTCAGGCCGGCGGCCGGTTCGATGACGTACGGCACGTATTTTTCGCCGGTGGCCTGGTTGAAGTAGCTCAGATCCTCGCCGGAATGCTTGGCATGCGCGGAAAGATCGAAGTCAGTACGGTTGGCGACGCCTTCAAGCTCGCCCCAATCGGAACCCTGGAAGCCGAACTTGTATTCGATGTCGACGGTACGCTTCGAATAGTGGGCCAGCTTCTCCTTCGGATGCTCATAATGGCGCAGGTTCTCCGGCTTCACACCAAGGTCGATGTACCACTGGGTACGCGCGTCGATCCAGTACTGGTGCCATTCCTCATCGGTGCCCGGAGCCACGAAGAATTCCATTTCCATCTGCTCGAACTCGCGGGTGCGGAAGATGAAGTTGCCCGGAGTGATCTCGTTACGGAAGGACTTGCCCATGTTGGCGATGCCGAACGGCGGCTTGGAACGCGAAGAAGTCATCACGTTCTTGAAGTCCACGAAAATGCCCTGTGCGGTTTCCGGACGCAGGTAGTGCAGCGAGTTCTCGTCTTCGACCGGTCCGAGGTGGGTGCGCAGCATCATGTTGAAGTCGCGCGGTTCGGTCCAGTTGCCACGGGTGCCGCAATCCGGGCACACAATGTCTTTCAGGCCGTTTTCCGGCAGCTTGTCGCCATGCTTTTCGGCATAGGATTCCTCAAGCTTGTCGGCGCGGTGGCGCTTGTGGCAGTTGAGGCATTCGATCAGCGGATCGTTGAACACGGACACGTGACCGGAAGCCACCCACACGGCCGGCGGAAGAATAATGGACGTGTCAACGCCCACCACGTCGCCACGGGTGACGACCATGGAACGCCACCATTCGCGCTTGATATTGTCTTTCAGCGCAACGCCGAGCGGACCGTAATCCCACGCGGAACGGGTTCCACCATAGATTTCACCGGCGGGAAAAACAAAGCCACGACGCTTGGCGAGGGATACGACTTCATCGAGTTTGGATACAGCCACAATGCACCTTCTGGTTTGAACGGTTTGGGGTCTTTACAAGCGCAAAGCCTACCTTTACGCGGTGACAGAACGCCACCCGCGTTACTGTTTCGTGGCGTTCTCGTCTTCAACCGTGTCGTTGTCGAGCAATAGCGACCAGATCTTGCAATCGATCACCACGGCATTTTTCGTTTCGTCACCGTTTCTGTCAAGTGTGTAGGTCACATTTTCCGGCACGGCGATACGGTTGATGTTCTGCACGGATGCCACGAAATTACGCATGGCATCATAGCTTCCCGTGGCGGTGATACTTACCGACACCTGCACCAGCTGACCGGCTTGAATGGTACCTTGCATTTCAGCTGGAATGTCGGCGTCGACCGCATCATCGAAATTCACCGATTTGATGGCGACGCCGGTTCCCGCAGCGGACGCATCCAACGAATTGATGAATTCCTGCTGGTTATAGCCGTCTGGAATCTGCCGCTGCAACTGGCGCAAACGGTCTTTCTGCAGGCCGATCGTTTCGCTGGCGATGCGTAATGTTTCGATTTCGTCGCGTGTTTCCTTATTGTTCTCATCGATTTGCGCAGTTTGCGCGTCGGATGATTTGATATGGCTGATTTGCGGGGAAACGCCGACCAGCCATGTCAGCATGATGACGAAGACAATACCTGCGGCCAATGCGATCCATGCGATTTTATGCTTGTTCATGATTGCTCCCGATCATTCATTGGATGTTTCGTCAGTTGCGGTCGCGCTGTCGGTAGTATCAGTCGACTCCCCTGCCGCGGCTTTGTTCAGGCTGTCGCGTAGCTGCTGCTGCAATGCTCGGTTGGCTTCGTCAGCACCGGCCGCGTTGTCGCTTCGTGACGTGGTATTGGTATCCATCTTCAACGACACCGTTCCCGTGTATGTATAGGTGGTGCCGTTTTCATCGCTGTTTTCGGTAATGGAACTCACATAGCCTGTTTTATAGGTAGGAATTGCAGCAAAATTACCGATAAAATCTTTTGCAGATATGAAATCTGGAGAAAGAACGGTAAAATCAACGGAAATCACACCATTCCCAGACCATACTGAAAATGTAGCGCTATGCGAAGAAGCGTCAGACCCGCCAATCTGGAAGCTGCTCAACGACAGGTTCGTGTACTGGCCTCCGGCTGGCAGCGCGCCATTGAGCGAATCCACCACCTTCATCCAATCCATTTCGTCGTAGAGCGCGGCGATACGTGACCTTTGCGAATCGGACAGCGAGTTCAACGTGTCTTCCACGTCTTTGAATTCCGCCTTTTCCTTCTGCAACGACAGGGTTTTCGCCTGTGCCTCCTCCACGCGATGGTCGGCCCAGCTCACGCGCACCGCCATGCCCGCGCTGATGGCAATGGCCGCAACCACCACCACGATAAGCACGTATGACAGCAAGTATTTGATGGCGCGATCACGGTTGAGCGTCACGATGGAACGTGGCAGCAGGTTGGCGCGCACATTCCATTCGGCGGGCAGATCAGCCTTTTTGGAGGTTTTCGAACTGCTCGCACGCAGCGCTTTGCCGATGTCGGAAATATTCATCGACAAAATCGAGGTTTTCTCGCCATCACTGGTTTCAGGATTCGGATTATCCTTGATTTTGCCGCGTCGACCGCGGTGGGAGCTGCCGATCTGCTTCATGCTTCCGTTGTTTTTTCTGCTCATCGTCCGTTCACCTCGGCTTCTTTCCGATTACCAGTCCAAGCACTGCGCCCAAATCGATCGCGTGCGCCATGATGTTCTGCCGTTCCACTTCTTTGGAAAGCCGGAAACGGATGAAGGGGTCGCCGATCCGCACCACTTTGTTGATGGAACTGGCCAATACCGGCGGCAGTCCGATCAGCCGTGCGCCGGTTCCGGTAAGCACCACGCCGCTGATGGTGCCGCCCGCATGGTCCACGTCGTACAGGTTGAGCGTATTGCGGATGCCGACGATCAGCTGCGCCGTGGTTTCGCGGATGACTTCCTCGGCTTTTTCGAGTCGTTCGTCGCCGGTCACGTTTTGCAGGCCGATCTGGTTTTTGATGCGTTCGGCGTCTTCGAATGAGATACTGAGCGCGTTGGCGCAAGGCATGAGCCTGCCGTTCGTGGACCTCAACGAATACCAGATCGACAAAGAAGTCATCAGCATGGTTCCCGACGATCTGTGCCGACGCAACCAGCTTCTGCCGCTTTCCATCGTCAACGGGCGCATCGCCGTAGCCATGGCGAATCCGAAAAACTTCGCCGCGGTAGACGATGTTTCCGCAACAACCGGCATGCCCGTCATCGCCATGGTCGCCATGCCATCGCAGGTACGCGACCGCGAAAAAAGAAGTCGACCTTGAACAAGACGACAGCGAAGACGCCTCCCCCGTGGCACGCTTCGTAAGTCTGCTCATCAACCAGGCCATCGACGACCACTGCTCCGATATCCATATCGAACCGCAGAAAAACGGTCTGCTCGTACGCTACCGCATCGACGGCGTGTTGCATATCTTCCAAAAAGCGCCACGCGCCATGACCCAAGGTGTGATCAGCCGCATTAAGGTCATGGCCGAAATGGATATCGGCGAGCGCCGCAAGCCGCAGGATGGCCGTATTACCGTACGTCACAACGGTCAGAAGGTTGATCTTCGCGTGGCGGCATTGCCTACGGTGTGGGGCGAGAAAATCGTCATGCGTATTTTGAGCACGCCTTCGGGCAATCTCAAAGTGGAGGATCTAAATTTCAGCGAACGCAATTTCGATGTGTTTTCCAAAGCGTACAACCGCCCGTACGGCATGGTGTTGGTGACTGGTCCGACCGGTTCGGGTAAGTCGACCACGTTGTATGCGACGTTGGGCGATGTGGCCCGCCCGGAAATCAACATCATCACGGTTGAAGACCCTGTGGAATTCCGCATGGAGGGCATCAATCAGGTGCAGGTGAACAATAAGGCGGGTATGACCTTTGCCGCCGCGTTGCGTTCGATTCTTCGTGCCGATCCTGATGTGGTGCTGATCGGTGAGATTCGAGACGAGGAGACGGCGACCATTGCGATCGAGGCTTCGCTGACGGGCCATTTGGTGCTGTCCACGTTGCACACCAATGATGCTCCGAGTGCGGTGACGCGTTTGACGGAAATGGGCGTGGAACCGTTTTTGGTGAGCTCGTCGCTGGCTGCGGTGATGGCGCAGCGTCTGGCGAGGCGCCTGTGCAAGAAATGCCGGAAGGTCGATACGGCCACTCCCGTGGAGTTGAAGATGATGGGTGTGCCATATACGCCCGGCTCTCCGTTGCCGACCGTGTACCGTGCGATGGGTTGCCGTGAATGTTCCAACACCGGATATCACGGGCGTGTGGCCATTCAGCAGGTAATGGGCGTGGACACGCAGATGGAGGATTTGATCGCGCGTGGCGCCACGTCGCTGGAAATCGAGCAGGCGGCCAAGTCGAAAGGCATGACGTCGCTTCGTGAGGATGGCTGGCAGAAGGTTCTGCAAGGCATTACTTCCGTGGATGAAGTGCTTCGCGTGACCGCGTAGTTGTGTAATCGTGTGACCGCGTTTTCAACATATGTAAAGGACAATGATGACCGATATTGAACAGCAACCCGAGCTGAAAACCGAAATGAACACCGCGACGGATCCCGATGCGCAGCCGACTTGGGATGCGAACACCGATTTGTCTGGTTTGAAAGGTGTGACCATTCCCAGTACCGCTCCTTCATTCAACGAGGATCCGCGTAGGGGACGCCATTGGTCGCCCGACAATGCGATTCAGGCTGACGATGACAGTTTGCGCAGTATTTTCGCGTCGCTTGACGCCATGCCCGCGTTGCGGCATGGTTCCGGTACCGTTCCCGACCCCATGTCTAAGGCCGCGGTCGAGCAACAGCCGGCGGCCGAGCCTCAACAGAGCGCACAGCGGCAGTCTATGCAACAGTCAGCTGCCCCGCAAGCCGTTGCATCACAATCTGTAGCGGAACCGCAGCCCGCTCCGACACGGCCTGCGGAAACACCGCTCATTGCAGAACAACAGGAACTCTCCTACGACACCGCTTTTCCGGAAACCCCGGAAAACGAAGCCGTGGATCAGCAGAATCTGCAATTCGACGATGACGTGACGGAAGTCACCCCTGCATTCGAGTATCATGGACCGATCCAGCAAATCGACGGCGATCCGCCATCATTCATTCCAGGCGGCACGCCGTTCGCGCAACAGCCGGACGACTATGCGGCGTACGAGGAGAACACGCAGACCATGCAGCCTTCCGCCATCAACCATATTGCGCAGCCTGCGCCCGCTGCCAGACCGCAACCCAATATGAGCAACAGGCTAATCGTGGATTTCATAGTGCCCGAAACCAATGATTCCGACGAGGACGCTGTTCCCGGACAACGCAGAATCAAAGCGCAACAGGTCAAAGAAACATTGCATGCCGAACATCCCGATGCGGATCCGGAATTCGTGGCTGCCATATGCCAGCTGGTGGAATTGAACGCGTCCGATCTTCATCTGGTGGTCAACGATCCGCCAATGCTGCGCGTGGATGGCAAGCTGCGCCCCGCCAAAGGGCTGAGCGTGTGGAACAAGGACCGCACGTATGAAGCCATCAAAGTGATGACCAACGAGCTGGAGATGGAACGGTTCAAAGACGATTTGGAACTTGATATTTCATTCTCCATCGGCGATCTGCTGCGATTCCGCGCCAACGTATACCGCGACCGTTTGGGCGTGTGCGCGGCATTACGAACCATTCCCACGGAAATCAAAACCGCGCAGGAGCTTGGTCTCGACCCGCATATCGCCGATCTGGCGTTACTGCCGCGTGGACTCGTGCTCGTATGCGGTCCGACCGGCTCCGGCAAATCCACCACGCTCGCCGCGATTGTCGACAGAGCGAATGCCGAACGCGCCGACCATATCATCACCATTGAAGACCCGATCGAATTCGTGCATCAACACAAGCGTTGCGTGATGAGCCAGCGTGAAGTGGACACCGACACCAAAAGTTTCGCGGAAGCGCTTAAACGCGCGCTTCGTGAAGATCCCGACATTATCGAAGTGGGCGAGCTTCGAGACCTCGAAACCATTTCCACCGCGTTGACCGCCGTGGAAACCGGCCACTTGGTGTTCGCCCCCCTGCACACGCAGGACGCCGGTTCGACCGTGGACCGTCTGATCGACGTGTACCCGGAAAATCAGCAGCAGCAGATTCGCGTGCAGGTGGCCTCCACTCTGCGCGCGGTGGTCGTGCAAACCCTGATTCCACGTGCCAGCGGGCATGGCCGCGCTCCTGCCACCGAAGTGATGATCAACACTCCGGCCGTGGTCGCGTTGATTCGCGGAGGCAAGGCGCATCAGATTCGTACCGTGCTGCAATCCGGCGAAAAGGAAGGCATGCATACGCTTGACCAAGATCTGGCGAGACTCGTCAACAAGGGCGTCATCACCTTCGAAGACGCTCTTGCCAAGGTGCAGGTCCTCGAGGAATTCGAAAAACTCTGCGGCGCCCGCTCCTCCTTCTAACCTCGCCGTACCCATACACCATCTTTACACCTATCATGAGCAACACAGCAGAAACACCAACCATCATCCAGCCTGACGTTTCGGCGAACCGCGCGACGAACCTTCGAAAAAGACTCTTCACCTGGTTCGCCGAACAACGGCTGCACTGCATTGTCTTCATCGCCTACGTGACAGTGACCGTCACCGTGTCGTGTTTTCACGAACCATGGTTTGATGAGGCGCAAGCCTGGCTGATCGCACGTGATTGCTCATGGAAGGAACTGCTTACCGTACGCACCCATTACGAAGGACACCCACCTCTTTGGTGGATGCTGCTTGCCATTCCCGCCAAACTTGGCATGCCTTACGAAATAGGATTGAAATCCCTCAATCTTATGTGCGCCGCGCTGATGATCTGGCTTTTGGAATTCAAAACGAAACTACCCGAATTACTAAAGGTAATACTGCCATTTTCCTATTTTCTTTGCTACCAGTATGGCGTAACTTCCAGACCATATGCGCTTATGATCGCCGCAATGCTGCTCATAGCCATCAATTGGAACAACCGCAACACCAAGCCATGGCCAGTCATACTCAGCATGATGCTGCTATGCGCCACGAGCTCTTACGGATTGGCAATCGCCGGCATGCTTGCCTTGAATTGGACGATTCAATTTCTCTGCGGCGAACGCTCGCTTATAAAAAACAAGCAGCGTTTCGCGGGACTTGTTCTGCTACTGGTATTCGCCATCATACTGCTCCTCAGCGTACTCCCCGCACCCGGCACATACCACGGTGACTTTGACATACATGGCACTGCAACAACATCACCCGCATGGGTTTCCGTATTCAACACCTGGCTGGTAATGCCTTCCGAGACGTTGTTCACTTCAACCCTGTCGGATGGCAATATGCAGTTCATCGCTCTCACGCCAAGCGAGCTGTTTATGCCGTGCGTAATGTCATGCCTGATGTGGTGTTTTCTTATTCAGATTTGCCTACGCCGGAAAACCGCATCATTGCTGCTCACCACATACTTGGGTATAAGCGTTGCGTTCACCGCGCATCTTTCCATGCATCATGCGGGAATCATCTTGGGATTCTTCATCGCCATTCTCGCCATCGATTGCGATATCGAAAAAATCAATTCCAACGATTGGCCTCAGTGGATCCGTAATCTCAACAACCGTGTTATGACTCTTCTTGGACCGAAGAAAACGGAACGGTATCTCCGTTTCTTCAAAATCCTCGGTCTTATCTTCATGCTTGTCAGCGTGTATTGGACGGCAAGCGCCAGTATTTGCGATATTCGGTACGACTATTCGTCTTCCCGGGCGGTAGCGTCTTTTATCAAAACCAACCATTTGGAGCAATACCGTTGGATGGCAGGCTGGACACGCGTCAGCAAGAACGACACCGCTTCCAATCCAGAAATCAACAAAATCATCGACAAAGGCGGATATTGCGGCGGCACCGACTGCATCGACTACACTTCTTGGTACGGCAGCACCCTTATCGATTCAGCCCCTTACTTCGACCATACGCTTCTTGCCAATGCATACAAGGGACGAAGCTATTCGTCGTGGGAATGGTGCGTTGACCCCTATGCGGGAAAGAAAGACATCGAAACATGGACATCGTGGGGCGAACCCGAATTCTACGACACTCTGTATCAGCCATTTTTCTTCTCCGACCTTGGTTACGACAGAAACCATTACACGAAAATCAAAATCGCCGAAACCAAGACACCTTGGAAAAGCACATGGTCGGAAGGCGCCTGCGAAATTTACGTGCGCAACGACATTTACGAGAACGTATTGCATTCGCCCGATCCTGAAATCGACTGGCCCGACGGCGCAACGCGCAGATAACAAGTGGACCGGCATCCAACTGGAACGTGTCGATTGTTCGTTTATGCAAAACGTGCCACTGTCAGCACCTTTGTATAGGTTAGACATGTTATGTACATGCAGGGGGGCTTCCGGCGAAAGCGGAAGCTGAGATAGGCAAATGCCTGACCCTTTGAACCTGTTGGTTAGGACCAACGTAGGGAGCAGACAATGGGCGATGACTCATATGCAGCTGCATTGCGTGAACAGATTGCGCAGGCAGTAAACGACGTACGCGAAACCACACCTCTGGCACAGTCGTTCACCAATTTCGTAACGATGAATCTTGTGGCCAACGCGCAGCTGGCCGCCGGCGGCACCGCAGCCATGAGCTTCCTGCCTGACGACGTGATCGACACCGCGGAAATCGCCGGATCGAACTACATCAATGTGGGCACACTCCTGCCGTTCTTCAAGGACGCGCTACCGGAAATCGCCTACAAACTGCACAAGAACGGCAAGACGTGGGTACTTGATCCGGTCGCCGCGGGCATCGGCAAAACCCGTACCGCCATTCTCGAATCGTTCCGCACATACCCGCCGACCATTGTGCGCGGCAATGCGAGCGAAATCATCGCGCTCGATGCGATGTGGGGTCTGGCACAGCATGATTCCACCGTTCCCGGCACTCGCCCGGCAGGCGTGGAAGCCGTCGACGAAGTTGATTCCGCCGTTGACGCGGCCAAACGAGTGGCTCGTCATCTTGCGAAATACTCCCCTGTTGGAGCCGGCGCGGTGGCCGTTTCCGGAGCAGTCGATCTGGTGACTGACGGCGAGCGCGTGTTCCGTTTGCCCGGCGGCAGCGCGATGATGACGAAGATCACCGGCGCCGGCTGTTCGCTCGGCGGCGTTACCGCAACGTATCTGGCCGTGGCCGAACCGCTTGTCGCCGCGATTTCGGCATCATTGCTGTATAACAGGGCTTCCGAAATCGCCGAAGCGAAATCGTCCGGTCCCGGATCTTTCCAAGTGGCGCTGCTTGACGCGCTTTGGAACGTCACCGCCGAGGAAGTCGCCGCTTCCGAAATCATCATCGACTAGGCCTTGCCGAACCCTGCATGGTATTCGGCATATCATGCAGGGTTCGGCAATTGCGTATGTGGAAAATATGGACGATTGCCGGTTCACATTGTAGGTTTTCTGAATCACTTACCGAGAAGGGTTGATTATATGAACAATTATTCATATGCATCGATGCGCGATACATTCGATATGAGCGCCTACTTTGTGGTCGGCCCGCAGGATTGCAAGAGCCGTACTATTACCGGTGTGATTGAGGATGCGTTGCGCGGGGGTGCAACGTTCATCCAGCTGCGAGCCAAGAACACCGACGCGAAAGACATCACCAGCATGGCACGCGATATCGCGCAGGTTATCGAGAACAACGGCAAATCCGATTCCGTGGCGTTTGTGATCGACGATCGCGTGGATGTAGTTTGGCAGGCACGTCACAAGGGCATCAAAGTTGACGGCGTGCATATTGGGCAAACCGACTTGGAACCGCAGGAAGCCCGCGCGTTGCTTGGGGAAGATGCCATTGTGGGCTTGTCTGCCGAAACGGAAAGCCTGGTGAAGCTGATCAACGAGCTGCCTGCCGGCTGCATCGACTACATCGGGGCCGGCCCGTTGCACGTGTCCACCACCAAGCCGGAAGCTTCCGTTGGTGGCAACGATGGTTCCGGGCATACGCTCGACGAGGCGCAGATCAATGCGATCTGCGATGCGAGTGATTTTCCGGTTGTGGTCGGCGGTGGAGTGACCGCCGACGATATGGAGATGCTCGCACATTCGAAGGCGGCCGGCTGGTTTGTGGTGTCAGCCATTGCCGGCGCAAGCGATCCGGAAGAGGCGACCCGCAATATGGTTTCGCGATGGAAGGCAGTGCGCGGTGATGCAAAGCATGGGCACGTACTGCGCAAATAGCAATCACGGATCACGAATATTTCAGAACTTCGCATCATAAGCAAGCAAAAGCAAGTAAGGAGTCATTCATGACCAGCACTTTGGCACCGGTATTGAGCATCGCGGGATCGGATTCCTCCGGTGGTGCCGGCATTCAGGCGGATTTGAAAACCATGCTTGCCAATGGCGTGTTCGGTATGACCGCCATCGCGGCGCTGACCGCGCAGAACACCACAGGCGTGACCATGGTCACGAACACTCCTCCGGAAATGCTCGCCGCGCAAATCGACGCAGTATTTGAAGATATTCCGCCGGTCGCGGTGAAGATCGGCATGGTGTCGAGCGTGGAGCTCATCAACGTGATCGCCGACCGTCTGATTGCGCATGATGCCACGAATATTGTGCTTGATCCGGTGATGGTGGCAACATCCGGTGCGAAGCTTATCGAAGGCGACGCGATTGCGGCACTGACTTCCAAGCTGTTCCCGCTGGCCACCGTCATCACGCCGAATATGCCGGAGACCCAGGCGCTGTGCGAGCTGGCCGTCGAACAGGGTGCCGACGCGATCGACTACGAGAATGGCGAAAGCATCTCCAGTGAGAACGACATGGTGACGGCAGGCCATATGCTCGCCGGCCATTTCGGCTGCGCGGTGCTCGTCAAAGGCGGTCATGGCACGCAGGATGCCAGCGATGTGCTCGTTGAACCGAGCGGCAAAGTCACTTGGTTCCGCGCGCGTCGTATCAATAATCCGAACACGCATGGCACCGGATGCACGCTGTCTTCGGCGATCGCATCGCATCTGGCGCTTGGCGAGACATTGCCGGAAGCCGTCGATAGTGCAAAACTGTATCTGACGGGCGCCTTGGAGGCGCAGCTTGACCTCGGTCACGGATCCGGACCGATGGATCACGCTTGGAAATGGCGCTGACAGCCAAATCCGCACCAGCCAATCCAAGTCGTATCAGGCCGATAGGAACGCAACGAAAGGAACGAACATGACCCTTGATCGCAATGCGGAAAAGCAGGAAGTGCCGATCAACCCGGAAACCGGCAAACCGTATATCAACACGCTTGCCGCAGTCGCCATCTCCCCCGCCGGCGCAAGCCCTGAAAAGTCCACGTACGTGGCGCAGGCGGTCGACGTGATCCGTCAATCCGGATTGCCGAGTGAAACCAACGCCATGTTCACCAACATCGAAGGCGACATCGACGACGTGCTCAAGGTGATTCGCGACGCCACCATGAAGCTGGCTGGCCAGGGCTATCGCACCGACGTGGTGATCCGTCTCGACATTCGCCCGGGTTTCGAAGGTCAGATCCACGCCAAGCAGGCACTTGTGGACGAAATCCTGTCGGAATAAATCAGGCAATAAACTGTTAGATCGTCAGAAAAATCGAAAAGCGCGCTATTTATAAGGAATGGCGCGCTTTTCTTATTGATTTGGGTATAGTGTAGCGAATATGACTACGATGAAGGAAATTGCCGAAGCGACAGGGGTGTCCATTTCCACTGTTTCCCTGGTGCTTAACGGCAGGGATGAAGGACGTGTGAAAGCCCCTTTGGCCGCGCTCGTACGCGAGAAGGCAGACGAACTCGGCTACACGGTCAATCCTCTGGCGCGCAGCCTGCGCACTTGCCGCACGCGAATTCTCGGCTTCATCAGCGAGGAAGTTGCCACCACGCCGTACGCAGGCGGCATCATTCTGGGCGCGCAAGACGCGGCAAGCACCTACGGGTACATGATCATCACGGTCAGCACCGATGGCAGGGCGAGCGAAGAGAACGAAATCGCCACGCTGAAACGGTATGGCGTGGACGGTTTCTTCTATTCGAAGATGTCGAATCGCATTGCGAGCGTGCCAGCCTCGCTCGGCGATTATCCGGTGGTGATGGTGGATGCCACCGATGCCGACAACCAGATTCCCAGCATCGAGCCGGACGAATTCCAAATCGCCTATGATGCCACGAAACGGCTGATTCAGGCCGATTGCAAGCGTATCGCCTACATCGGATGCTCGGAAAACATGATTGCGCAGGATGGCCGTTTTGCCGGGTATCAGGCGGCATTGCAGGATTCCGGTTTCGCCTATGATCCTTCGCTGGTATGCAATGTGCTCAATAATGGTCCTGCGTTGCGTGCCGTCGACAAACTGTTTGACGAACGCAATCCCGACGGTTTCTTTTGCTTCAATGATGCGCGTGCATGGTATGTGTACGAATGTGCGGCACGCCGCGGACTGACCGTCGGCAAGGACGTTTCCATCGTCGGCGTCGACAACCACCGCGTGTTCGCCGAAACGCTGGAACCGCAGCTGACCACGGTGGAACTGCCCCACTATGAGATGGGTTATTGGGCCGCATGCAAGCTTATTTCGATGATCGAACGCAAGCCCGTCGACAGTTCGTCTTGGCCGAATACCACCGCTCCCATGCCGCCGTTGGATTCGCCGATTCCTGCGAAGATCCATTGCGCGCTGATAGAAAAGGGATCGGTTCGCAGCTAAGTTTCGCGATCTAAGACCACATGAAAGGCCTGTTGACGTGTCCGTTACGACACGCCGAGAGGCCTTCTTTTTTCATCCCCCATTTCGGCTTAATTCCAACACTTCCGAAAAGCGTTGGAATTACTTACGTCAATCGATTGACGTCAATTGTTTTACGCACTATTATTTAACCATGTTCATCCACTTGGCACGGCAGCTGGGTGAATGACGGCATAACACAACATCGGCACACAACCGAGGTGCCGCGCGGCAGCGGCACAAACAAAGAGAAACAGAGAAACAACAACATGGCAAGTACAACTCGATCTGCATGGAAGAATCCTTCCTACCTGCAGAGCTCCTTCGGCATCTTCATGTTCTTCTGCTCGTGGGGCATCTGGTGGTCCTTCTTCTCCCGCTGGCTTACCGACCCGGCCCACGGTCTGGGCATGACCTCCGCCGAGCAGGGCCAGATCTACTCCATCAACTCCCTGGCAACCCTGGTCATCATGTTCGTCTACGGCGCCATCCAGGACCAGCTGGGCATCAAGCGTAAGCTCGTGATCTTCGTCTCCGCCATCGCAGCGCTCGTCGGCCCGTTCGTGCAGTTCGTGTACGCCCCGATGCTGACAGCCGGCGGCACCACCCGTTTCATCGGCGTGCTCATCGGCTCCATCGTGCTGTCCGCAGGTTTCATGGCCGGCTGCTCCCTGTTCGAGGCACTCACCGAACGCTACTCCCGCAAGTTCGGCTTCGAATACGGCCAGTCCCGAGCTTGGGGCTCATTCGGCTACGCCATCGTGGCGCTGTGTGCGGGCTTCCTGTTCAATATCAACCCGCTGCTGAACTTCTGGGTCGGCTCCATCTGCGGCCTCGGCATGCTGTGCATCTACGCTTTCTGGGTTCCGGCCGAGCAGAAGGAAGAGCTCAAGAAGGAAGCTGATCCGAACGCGGCTCCGACCAACCCGTCCTTCAAGGAAATGATTTCCGTTCTGAAGATGCCGACCCTGTGGGTGCTCATCGTTTTCATGCTGTTCACCAACACCTTCTACACCGTGTTCGATCAGCAGATGTTCCCGAACTACTACGCTTCCCTCTTCTCCACCACTGAAATCGGCAACGCCACCTACGGCACCCTGAACTCCTTCCAGGTGTTCCTCGAGTCCGCCATGATGGGTGTCGTTCCGATCATCATGAAGAAGATCGGCGTGCGCAACTCCCTGCTGCTCGGTGCAACCGTGATGTTCCTGCGCATCGGCCTGTGCGGCGTGTTCCACGATCCGGTCAGCGTCTCCATCGTCAAGCTGTTCCACTCCATCGAGGTTCCGCTGTTCTGCCTGCCGGCATTCCGCTACTTCACCCTGCACTTCGACACCAAGCTGTCGGCAACCCTGTACATGGTGGGCTTCCAGATCGCTTCCCAGATCGGCCAGGTGATCTTCTCCACCCCGATGGGCGCCCTGCATGACGCCATGGGCGATCGCCCGACCTTCTTCACCATCTCCGGCATCGTGCTGGCAGCCCTGATCTACGGCTTCTTCGTGATCAAGAAGGACGACCAGGAAGTCGGCGGTGATCCGTTCTACACCGACAAGCAGCTCAAGGCCCAGGCCGCTGCAGAAGCGAATGCCTGAACGCAATCGCAAGTCCAGCCAAGAACATAACTGAATCGTGCTGCTCGAAGCGTTTCCCCTTTTTCCGCTTCGGGCAGCATTCTTACAACTTTTACTCAAAACTCAATAAGCAGCAATTCAACAATCACAAGAAAGGCTATTCAACGATGACTGGCTTCACCCCGGACGCACCCGTCCTTCACGAAATCAAGAACCACAGCGAAGCCCTGGCACAGGCGGAAGCAGGCGTTGCAGCCATGGCCGCCGAACGCAACAACCGCTGGTACCCGAAGTTCCACATCGCATCCAACGGCGGCTGGATCAACGATCCGAACGGCCTGTGCTTCTACAAGGGCCGTTGGCACGTGTTCTACCAGCTGCACCCGTACGGCACCCAGTGGGGTCCGATGCACTGGGGCCACGTCTCATCCACCGACATGCTCAACTGGAAGCGTGAGCCGATCATGTTCGCCCCGACCCTCGAAGAGGAAAAGGACGGCGTATTCTCCGGTTCCGCAGTGATCGGCGATGACGGCGAACTCAAGTTCTACTACACCGGCCACCGCTGGGCCAACGGCATCGACAACACTGGTGGCGACTGGCAGGTGCAGATGATCGCCGAACCAGACAACGACGAGCTGACCAGCGCCACCAAGCGCGGCATGATCATCGACTGCCCGACCGACAAGGTCGATCACCATTACCGTGATCCGAAGGTCTGGAAGACCGGCGACAAGTGGTACATGACCTTCGGTGTCTCCTCCGCTGAAAAGCGCGGTCAGATGTGGCTGTTCTCCTCCGATGACATGGTTCGTTGGACCTACGAGCGTGTGCTGTTCGAACACCCGGATCCGAACGTCTTCATGCTTGAATGCCCGGACTTCTTCCCGATCAAGGACGCCGAGGGCAATGAGAAGTGGGTCATCGGCTTCTCCGCCATGGGCGCAAAGGCCTCCGGTTTCATGAACCGCAACGTTTCCAACGCCGGCTACATGATCGGCACGTGGACCCCGGGCGAGGCGTTCCAGCCGGAAACCGAGTTCCGCCTGTGGGATTGCGGCCACAACTATTACGCTCCGCAGTCCTTCAACGATGGCGAGCGCCAGATCGTATACGGCTGGATGAGCCCGTTCGTTGAGCCGATTCCGATGCAGGATGACGGCTGGTGCGGCAACCTGACCCTTCCGCGTGAGATCACCCTGGGCGCCGACGGCGATCTGCACACCGCTCCGGTTGTCGAAATGGAAGGTCTGCGCGAGAACACCACCGATTTCGGTGCGATCTCGCTGGACGTCAATGGCGAGCAGACCATTGCCGACGATGCCGAAGCCGTGGAAATCGAAATGACCATCGATCTCAACGCTTCCACCGCGGAACGCGCCGGTCTGAAGATTCACGCGACTGAGGATGGCTCTTACACGTATGTGGCGTTCGACGATCAGATCGGCCGCGTGGTGATCGACCGTCAGGCCGCAGCTCAGGGCGATCGTGGCTACCGTACCGCGCCGCTTTCCGCCGAAGAACTGGCTTCCGGCGAGCTCAAGCTGCGCGTGTTTGTGGATCGCGGCTGCGTGGAAGTGTACGTAAACGACGGCCGTCAGGCCATGAGCTCCTTCAGCTACGCTTCCGAAGGCCCACGAGCCATCAAACTTGTTGCCGAATCCGGCACGCTTGAGGTCAAGTCCTTGAAGCTCCACACCATGAAGTCCATCGGACTGGAGTGAAGCTGATCCAGGGCAGTAGCAAGGGGTAAATAGTAAGGTGGGTTCCGTGTCAGGCAAGATGCGGAACCCACCTTGCGTTATGCCGCAAGTTGTGACTTACGTGTTGGTTTGAAGAACGATTTTCGTTTCAGAACGTGGTTTAGGGAGTGCTTTATACTAACACCCCGGTAATGAACTTTTCTGACCGGAACGCGGGCAGGCTCCTCACCTTACTGATTTCTCGCCACCGGTCACGTGCGCGCCCACTATGGCGCAGAAAGCAAGGTGAACGATGGCGGTTTCGCACGTTCAACGCAGGGATTCGACAACAGGATCCATACCCTCAAACACGAGTTCGCACATGGGTTCAGGCATGGCTGCGAACACGAATTCAAAAGCCGGCATTGTCGCAAAACTTCTCGAAGCTTTGTCCGCCTTTGCTCACGTTTGCAAACGCCGTATTCCCACGGTTATTGCAGTAGTGCTGTTGCTGGCGGTATGGGAGGCGTGGGTCCGCATCGGCAATGTGCCCAGCACCATGATCGCCGCGCCAAGCGAAATCGCACAGGCCACCGTCGAAACATGGTCGACGTTATGGCCTGCCACGCAAGTCACTTTGCTTGAAGGTACCGTCGGATTCCTGTTCGCCGTACTGTTCGGCATTCTCATCGGCATACTGCTGTACTGCTCATGCATTGCGAACGCCGCATTGCTCCCGTTGCTTTCAGCTGCGCAGACCATGCCGTTGATTTCCATCGCTCCCCTATTTTTGATCTGGTTCGGTTTTGAAATTTCCGGAAAAATCGTGATTGTAACGGTATTCGGCTTATTCCCGATTGCAGTGCAGACGATTCGTGGACTTGAAGCAGTCCCCCAGTTTTATTCGGATGTTGCGCTGACTTGTGGCGCCACGAAATCGTGGACACTGTGGCATGTGAAGCTGCGTGTGGCCGCTCGTCAGATTTATGGCGGCATCCGCGTTTCCGCCGCATACATTTTCGCCACCGCCGCCACCGCAGAATATTTGGGTGCACGCAAAGGTCTTGGCATTTGGCTGCAGGCCGCCTACAACTCGTTCCGTACGCCGTTGATTTTTTCGGCGACGCTTGTCATCATCGCCATCACCGGCGTTCTGATGTGCCTGGTGAACCTCAGCGAACGCGTACTGCTCGGCCCAGCTGATGCCGACGCCGATCCCGATGCAGACCAGTAAGTCAAACACGCCAAACATCATCGGCCTTCTGCAAACGCAGCATTCGCAGCATTCCGCCACTCCGCATTGCATGTCGGTCACGCTGCCTACGTATAATAAAACCCGCTGTTAAGCCAATGTGTGGCAAACCGGCAATATTCCACGCCTTTCACTAGGCACCGTAAGGAATGTCGGGGGCATTGGGCGAGCGGGGGCCCGAGGCCCTTCGTATCGTTTTCTGCCCGAACTCCGCTCGCAGCATATCCCTAGAAAACGATAGAGAATACAGATTCAAGGGAAATCGCTTTATGAGCATCTTCAGCAGGCATGACGCCACCGCACGTACTCACATCGCAAGCACAATAATCGCACTCTTCAGCGCAATCGCCATGTTGTTCAGCGTTACCGCATGCGGACAAAGCAACGATTCCGCAACAAGCACAGCATCTGGCAGCAGCGATCTGACCAAAGTGACCTTCATGCTGTCCTGGGCGCCCGACACCAATCATATCGGCGTATATGTGGCGAAAAACAAGGGTTATTTCAAAGAGGCAGGTCTTGACGTTGATATCGTGGCCGTGGCACAGGCCGGTGCCGAACAGGCCGTGAACAACGGCGTGGCCGACTTCGCATTGTCGAACCTCACCAACGTAAGCACGTACGCTGTTAAGGGCGCAACCATCAAGCAGGTGCTGCAGGTACAGCAGAAGCCAAGCGCCATCTGGTGTTCGCTCGCTTCCAACACTGAAATCAAATCCCCGAAGGATTTCGACGGCAAGACTTTCGCCACGTTCGGATCCAACGAATCCGATGCGGTGATCCGTCGCATGATTCAGTCGGACGGAGGTAAGGGCGAATTCGACAAGGTGACCGTCGGCACGTCCACGTTCCAAACGCTGTCCAGCAACAAGGCTGATTTCGGTGGTTTCTATGCCACTTGGGAGGGTGTGCAGGCCGACATGTACGGTCCGAAGCTCAACTGCTTTACCGAACCGGATTACGGCGTTCCCGGCAATGCCGACACTATTGGCGTGATCACCAGCGACAAGACGATTTCCAACAATCCCGAACTGGTGAAGAAGTTCGTACAAGCCACCAAGAAGGGCTACGAGTACGCATATTCGAATCCTGACGATGCAGCGAAGATCCTTGTGAAGGAAGCTCCCGACGCGAATCTCAGGCTTGATTTCGTCAAGAAAAGCATGAAAACCATTGTGGACGGTCAGTATTGGGGCGATCCCGCCAAGATCAAGGATGGTTCGTTCACGTTCGGTACGAACGACGTTGAAGGCGCCCAGCAGTATTTTGACTTCCTCGCTCAGGAAGACGCCTACACCGATTCGCATGACAAGGTGGTGCACGACGCTCCGCAAGCCAAGGATCTCGCCACCGACGAATTCCTGAAATAATCGGGTTTGAACGAGTAGGTTTGTAACCCGTTTAGGTGCGAATAATCGAAAATATTGGAATACGGCATCCTGCATTTTTATTTCATGCCCAACACTGCTTGCTCAGTTCGGGTTGAACATGGTTTGTGGGATGCCGCACCATTATGCGTTGCATTTGGCTTCATTGCACGAGTTTGATTAAATACAAATATGACACGACTGATTCTTGATGTGGACACCGGTATCGACGATGCACTGGCGTTGGCATACCTTGCGACGTTCGACACTGTTGACGTGCTTGGCGTGATCGGCACGTACGGCAATGTTTCCGTCGACACTGCGGTTCGCAATACTTCGTATGTGCTGGAACGGTTGGGGCTTCGGCACATTCCGGTGATACGTGGATCGTCGCATCCTTCATGGGCTCGGTGTTTCATTCCGGATGCAGGTTGTGCGCAGTTTCACGGCACGGACGGATTGGGAGGATTCGGCCCGGCTTGCGATAGTTCGTCTTCGGATACTGCTTTTTCAGATATTTTTTCGGATAATTCCGGTTCTGATACTGTTTTTTCTCGTGATTATCGTAGTCTGATTTCCGTTGGCGGATATGCGTTGGATGATGTTCATGCGAATCCTGCGGTTGATTCGTTTGAATTGTCGCTTACTACGGATTCGGCTTCTTTTATTCATGTTGATGATTCTTCCGCCGACTCGGTTTCCGAAGGCGTGCAGTTCATTATTGATCAGGTTCGCGCTTATGGTTTCGACGTCACTGTGGTTGCGACCGGTCCGCTGACCGATATTGATGCTGCGATCACGGCCGCACCGGATATTGCCGGCAAACTCAAACTGGTGATGATGGGCGGCACGTTGACGCAGGAAGGCAACTGTTGGGATCTGACTGCGGAAACGAACATCATTCAGGATCCGGAAGCCGCAGATCGCGTGTTCCATTCCGATGCCGACATCACCATGGTCGGCTTGGACGTAACGCATCAATGCCTGATGGGTTCCGATGCGACCCGTGCTTGGCGCGAAGCGGCGAATGCTGACACACTTACCAGCTCGACCGCATCCCAAGTCGCTGATTCACTTGATGGTTCAGCTGGTAGTTCAAATGCAGCTTCAGCTCGAACCTCGAGTGTGGCTGCAAGCCCATCTGCTTCCGATGTGCGCGTATTCCTCGCCGACATGGCTGATTTTTCCATTGCCGCAAACCTCAAGGCCGACGCGCGACTGTTTTCACAGGGCATGCCATTACATGATCCGCTGGCCGCCGCCGTTGCCGTGGACCCGTCGCTGGTGACCTGTATCGACCTACCAATGAAAGTCGAACTCGAAACCGGCGATTTCCACGGCACCCGAGGCCGAACCATCGGCGATTCCGCCGGACTGATCGACTCCAACGCACCCCGCATCCACGTAGCCTTCCACGTCGACTCCTCCCGTTTCGTCCCCACCTTCACCACCCGAATCAGCACGTTGTAACAAACAAAACGGGGAGAACATTATGTTCTCCCCGCAGTTAACCTAATCAACTCAGCAAAAACTACTTTTTGACGCCGCCGAAACGACGGTCGCGGTGAATGTAGTGGTCGATCGAACGCCATAGCACGTCTCGACCGCAATCGGGGAACAGTTCCGGCACGAAATCAAGTTCGGCATATGCCGCTTCCCACGGCAGGAAGTTCGACGTGCGCTGTTCGCCGGAAGTACGAATCACCAAATCGCAATCAGGAATATCAGGATTGTACAGGTGTTCGGAAATCATTTTTTCCGTTACGCGATCGCCGGAAATCTTGCCGTCACGCACTTCCTTTGCGATTGCCGCGCAAGCATCCGCAATTTCGGCACGTCCGCCGTAATTCAGGCAGAACACCACGTCGATGGTCGTGTTGTTTTTGGTACGTTCCTGTGCTTTTTCCAATTCGTCGATAACGGATTTCCATAGTTTCGGACGTCGGCCGGACCAGCGCACGCGCACGCCCCACGCGTTCATCTGCTCCACACGACGGTGGATGATGTCACGCGAGAAGCCCATCAGGAAGCGCACTTCCTGCGGGGAACGCTTCCAGTTCTCCGTGGAGAACGTATACAGCGACAGGTAGCGCACACCGGCTTCGATGGCACCTGCGATGGTGTCGAACACCACCGGTTCGGCAGCCTGATGCCCGTCGGTGCGAATCAGCCCACGCTGCTGCGCCCAACGACCATTACCGTCCATGATCACGCCGATATGGCGCGGAACCTTGTTCTTCGGAAAATCAGGAATAATCGACGGGTCAGAAAATGGTGCCGCCGGAATGTCAAGGGACTTGTAATCCACGTTCTCAAAAGCCATACCCGCTAATCTAGCAAGCGCATGGAACGAATCGGACGTTCCAAATAGTATTCACCCCATTTTTCTACCATTTGTCGGGTTTCCGGAAGCAACGCCGTGCCGTCCAGCTCTCCCCAATCGCCGTCTACAAGCGCCTGCAACTGGCAGATCGCATTCCACGAAACATCAAACGATTCACGAATATGATCGGTCAAACACATCAGGCCACCCGCAGAAATCGAAAAGAACCATGGACGATCAGCAGAAATCGGCTCCCCGCACACCACGCAGGCACGCAAACGTGGCGTCCAACCAGCGATCGCAAGAGCACGCATCACGTAGGAATCGCCAATCGCAGCAGCCTCATGCGCATGCTTGGAAAGGGCATTCAACGCTCCCAGCACCAGCCGATACTGTGCCACGGAACGCTCCTGCTCCGTCACTACCAGCTTGTCAGCGGTTTCGCAAATCACATTCGCTGCGGTATACGCCTTGAAATCGGTGCAGATGCCTCTCGCATACGCCGACACCGACTCGGCTTGGGAAATCACATCAAGCGAACGCCCTTCCGCAATAAGCAACGAGACGCGCATGAAAGGCTCCAAACGACCTCCGAAACGCGATTTGGTTCGACGCACACCTTTGGCGACGGCGCGGATTTTGCCATGGTCACGTGTCAGCAAAGTGACGATACGATCAGCTTCGCCAAGTTTGACGGTACGCAAGACCACACCCTCGTCCTGATACAACGGCATTCACACACCTCCTTCGCCTCGACTCGTTTTCTTAACTGAACTATCTATACTTTCCGCACGTTCTCGCGCCAGCCGCACTCTCCCGCGATATCAGTAAATAAACAATCCCCAGAACGCGAACACCAACAGCACATACAGCATGGTGACCGCCGTGATCCAAAACATCACACGGCCGAACCTCGTCGACGCGAGCACCGGCTGGCGGCCACTCACAATCGCGCCTATAGCCCCTTTACGCGGTGGCCATTGTGCAAGGCCACGATTCGTCGCCTCCTCGATAAGACGCACGAACACGCGAGACCACGCCCACACCACAACAACACACACCATTTGAATAACCGGCCAACTCCAATACATCATGCCCGGATCCTCGGCGGGAGCGCCACCCCACGCTAGCTTGACCACGCCCATAACCACTTCGCCCAATCCTGCACCAAACAGCACAAAAGTGGCCATGGTGGCAACGGCAAGCGTAATCAACGCATTTTTGAACACAGGTCTCAGCCCCAACACATATCGGCGTCGATGCGCATGCGCCCAAATCTTACGTACGAGCACAATCAGCCACAGCACGCCGATCACCAGTAGCAACAGCACCATGCTGGCATGCAGCACCACGAGATAAATGGTCAGCCCGCTGTTCGCCTGCAATTCCAACGGCACCGCAATCGACTGATACAAGTTGGTGCCGGCCACACGCTCGCTGGTCTGCTGCAGTCCCCGCGTGATGCCGACAGCCCAACTGATTACATCATCCACGTAGGCGTCGGCGAACGGAGTGCCGCTGTTGGATTCGTCGCCGAGTCGGAGCACATGGTTGGCGATGGGGTATGTGCGCACGGTCACGTCCCAATTGCCCGCCTTATGCGCCATGTCGATGATTTTCTCCGTACCTTCCACCTGCGCGGTCATCACGTCTTTGGTGCCGTATGCCACAAGCGTGGGAATGGAATAGGCTTGGGGATTCAACGTGTCGAGGTCGAGATTGGTCAGGCCGAACAATTCCGCATCGATGTTGAACGCGCGGCGCACAATGGACTGGTATCCATCATGCGCTCCGACCAGCGCGAAATCCTGTGCGGCAAGGAATCCCAACGAATGTCGTGGCGAATACACCATTGGGCTCAGCAACACCTGGAATGCCACGTCGGGGTCTTGATCAAGCAGATATGAGGAAATCCAAGTGCTTTCGGAAGTCGCGTAAATGCCGACATTCGAAGCGTCAACGTTGTCGAGATCACGCAACATGGTGATGACCTGATCGTAAATGGCCGCGGAGCCCGGGTAATCACGGGTCGCATCGTTGGTGGACCATACCGGCTTGTCGAGCACGGCCGTCACGAAGCCTGCGGATGAGAGATCGGTGGCCATGTCTCCAAATGAGTTGTCACAGGTACCATATCCGGCACCATGCATGAACACCACGCCGGGCCGATTGTTTCCCGCGTCTTTCGGCTCTCGAATCAACACTTTGACCTGTTGTATTTCACCGGTTGACGGCTGTTTCGCCTCAATGGTGACATATCGTTGCGTCACTTCGTAATCGCCTCGTTTGGCAAGGGTTTTGCCGGAAGGATTATCGAAGGTCACTGCCGTGTCGGATGATAACGTTTCGATGGTTTGACCGGTTGGCTCGTACTTCCATGACGATGCCGTCAAATTGGATACCGACACCAGAATGCCCAGCAGGATGATGAAGATAGGCAGACTGACCATCAGCCGTCTGCCCCTCGTCCACTGACTGGATTGGCTCTCCGCGCTGGACATGACTGACTGACGTTCCTGATCTGACACGCCGTTCATTGTACCGACTCCAGCTGAAATGGCAATCGACAACCAGCAAAACCAGCGAGCGGCCGATCACAATCTGCAATCGACCGCCAGCGGTCAGCGAAATCAACAATTACCTTGCGCCACCGGCACCACCACCGGTCCTGTGGCGTTGACGGGCACCTGTCCGTCCGCTTCCATCTGCGCGGCGATCTCCTGCGCTTTGACCAGCAGCGTTTCCACAATCTGGTCTTCCGGCACGGTTTGAATGACTTTGCCCTTGATGAAAATCTGTCCCTTGCCGTTGCCGGATGCCACACCCAAATCGGCTTCACGGGCCTCGCCCGGACCGTTGACGATGCAGCCCATAACAGCCACGCGAATCGGCGCGGTCACATCCTTTAAACCTTCGGTCACCGCATTGGCCAACTGAATCACATCAACTTGGGAACGACCGCAGCTCGGGCAGGAGATAATGTCGAACTTGCGCGGACGCAATCCCATGTATTCCAGCAGCTTGCACCCGACTTTCACTTCTTCGACGGGCGGTGCCGACAGCGAAACGCGAATCGTGTCTCCAATGCCTTCAGCCAGCAGCGCACCGAATGCCAAACAGCTTTTGATGGTGCCCTGCCATGCCGGTCCAGCTTCGGTGACACCAAGATGCAACGGCCAATCACCCTTGGAAGCGAGCAGACGATACGTTTCCACCATGGTGATCACATCATGATGCTTGACGGAAATCTTGAAATCATGGAAGCCGACGTCTTCGAACATGCGCGCTTCCTTCATGGCGGACGCAACCAGTGCCTCCGGCGTCGGACCGCCATATTTCGCATACAGTTCCTTATCGAGCGAGCCCGCGTTCACGCCGATGCGCAACGAAATGCCCGCGTCCGTGGCGGCTTTGCAAATGGAAGGGCCAACCTCGTCGAATTTGCGGATGTTGCCGGGGTTCACACGCACCGCAGCGCAGCCCGCGTCAATGGCCTGGAACACGTATTTGCTTTGGAAATGAATATCGGCGATGACCGGAATCGGTGATTTCTTTACGATTTCCGGCAATGCGTCGGCATCATCCTGGCTTGGTACGGCCACGCGCACGATATCGCAGCCGGCTGCGGTCAGTTCCGCGATCTGCTGCAATGTCGCGGGAACATTGGCTGTCAGCGTATTGGTCATGGATTGCACCGAGATTGGCGCTCCCCCACCGACTGGAACGGGACCGACCATAATACGGTGCGATTTGCGGCGCGGATGCAGCGGGCTTTCGCTAATGGCTGCCTCACCGGTTTTACGGAACGGCTTTTCGATTTCTGGCATACGTCAAATCCTTGCAATAACAAGGCTCCCGACTTAGGGAGCCTTGCGTCACTTACGTTTCGTCTGTTTGTTTTGTTTCGTTTTCCGTTACTTGTTTATCAGGTCGTCGGCTCGACGACGGGCTTCCAGCTCGAGTTGGCTCATTTCCTCCACGGAAGCGAATAGCGGATTGCCGCGCAGTTCCGCATCCATTTCGTCCAACACTTCCTTGACGGTATCGACGATGCCGAGATATGGCAAGCGATGTTCGAGGAAGGCGTGAACGGCCTGTTCGTTGGCAGCATTCAGCACGGCCGTATGCTTTTCGGAAGCTTCCAAGCAATGTCGAGCCAAGCTCACTGCGGGGAATGCCTCATCGTCAAGCGGTTCGAACGTCCACATGGCGGCTTTCGTCCAATCACAGGCCGCTGCGATGTTGCCAAGTCGTTCGGGAGCCGATAGGCCAAGCGCAATCGGCAGACGCATATCAGGCGGTGAAGCCTGTGCGATGGTGGCGCCATCGCGGAATTCCACCATGGAATGCACGATGGATTGCGGGTGCACGGTCACGTCGATACGGCTCGGAGGCACGTCGAACAGACGGCTCGCTTCGATGACTTCAAGCCCCTTGTTCATCAACGTGGACGAGTTGATGGTCACCACCGGACCCATATTCCAAGTAGGGTGGTTCAACGCCTGTTCAGGCGTGATGTCGGTCATCTGCTCGCGTTTCCAACCGCGGAACGGACCTCCGGAAGCGGTGACCACGAGTTTCGACACTTCACCGTGCGTGCCCGAACGCAACGATTGCCAGATGGCGGAATGTTCGGAATCAACCGGATTGATCTGCTGCGCACGAACCTGTGCGTCGAACAGCAGATGACCGCCGGCCACAACGGATTCCTTGTTGGCGAGCGCCAGCTGCGATCCTGCCTGCAGTGCCGCAATCGAAGGTTCAAGGCCGATGGATCCGGTAATGCCGTTCAACACCACGTCGGCACCGGATCCGGCCATGGCGATTACCGCTTCCGGCCCGGCCATGATTTCCACATGGCTTGCGCCGGCTTGGTTTAGCGCATCTTGGAGCGCATGGACCGCGTTTGTGTTGAAGATGGCGACTTTCGAAACGTGAAATTGGACCGCCTGTTGGGCCAGAAGTTCCACGTGGGAGCCGCCTGCCGCAAGTCCGACCACGTTGAAACGGTCGAGATGGCGGGAGATGACGTCAAGTCCTTGGGTGCCGATGGATCCGGTGGATCCCAGAATGACTACGGTTGAGGTTTGCATGGGTTATGCGTGTGCTCCGTATTTGTTTTGGATTATTCGTGTGAACGCGAAAACAGGCTGACGTGACCGTCAGCCTGTTCAGTGCGATTGCCTATTCAAAAGAGGGGAACGACAGGTCGGGAATATCGACATCCAGATTGCTGTTGGATGCTTCGAACATCGGATTGGTTGCCGGCTTGGTTTCGTTCTTCTTCTCTTCCTCTGCCGGTTTCGCCGGTTCAACGGGAGTTGCCGTTGCCGAGTGATCTGCGGAGGTTGCTGGTTCCAGCGTGAAGGAGGGTGGGACGGTCGGCAAGGTTCCGAGATTAATCGAGTCGGTATTGACCTGCGGAAGGTTCGGCGTCGACAGACTCGGCATGCGCGGGGTGAACGTGTCTTCGACCGGATCGGGAGCGTCGATGTTCTGGGCCATCTGCGCCAAGGCAGCCAACGAAGAATCGGGAGCGATGTTGATGCCGTGAGATTCTTCCGGCTGATGTGCGACCGAAGTGTCTGGAATCACAGGAGCCGCAGGCGCGGCCGGAGCGTCATAGCTCGGCGCGCCATCATCAGAAAGCGGATTGAACGCTTCGGTTTCCGTTCCTGCGGAAGATGGCTCCTCGGCAACCGCATTGGACGCTGTGAACAGGTGTGCCAACGACTGTTCCGGAGCCGCTGGAGCAACCGGAGCGGCCTGAGGTTCCGGCGTTACAGGAGCTGCCGGAGTTACCGGAGCCGACGGGGTGCTGATGGTTGGCTGGAACACAGGCGGAACCACGGGAGCATACGTCGGCGCAGCGGTTTGAGTGGCCGGAATGCTCACCGGGGACGTTGCAGGCGTGGTGAAAATCTCACGTTCCGCCTTATTCAAAGCGTCGAAGGAGTCAGTGCTGTTTTGAACCTGAGCGGGCTGCGCAATAGGTTCTGCGGAAACGGCTGGAACGGCGAATAACGGCGAGACCACCTGCGTCTCTTGGGATGCCAGACTGGTTGCGGACGGATTGGCTGCGGTCATCGCGCTTTCGGAGGGCTCGCCCACGAAGTCGGCCACACGAGCATAGGATTCGAGTCTGGTCAGCAGCTGCACGCATTCGTTCAGATAATAATCCACCTGACGCTCGTCATAGCCACGCTTGCCCTTGCGCTGGGTGAAGATCACATTCGCCACGGTCTGGGAGTTCAGATCGACAAGTTTCTTGGCATCGTCTTCCGACACTTCCTCAACGCCGAGCTCGCCAGCGGCCTTCGTCAGGCACTGATCGACGATGCGATCCACTTGCTTGCGGTCATAGCTCGGTTCCTTGCCTTCTCCTGGCTTGAAACGTTCGCCGTGCTCACGTTTGGAATGGGCGTCAAGCTGGCGGAACAGACTTTCGGTCTGCGCTTTCCACGCCACACGACCGTGCTGCGAAATCTCCCATGTGGTCTGCTTGTCCACCACGGCGCGCTCCAAACGAGCAAGGGCCGCGTCCACTTGGGCGATCACATAGCCGCCTTTGACCAAATCGAAAGAAACATTCTGAATATCATGCTGGGTGAGTTGCGCTCCCTCACCTTCGTACAGCATGTGCGCACGCTCAAGAAAAGCGTCCACCTGTTCGGAATCATACCCCCACTTGCGCTTTGAAGTACGAGCGATCCCCGATGCGTTCCTCTCGGATTCAGGTTCCTGCGCCATTGGCTATCGACCTCCTACTGCACTACTCAACGTCCCCACTCTACGTGATTGATTCGACGCTTTTGGCTTTCTTGTGGAAAATTCAGCGAATCGACACTCAAATCACACCATTTTTCACGCATTTACTATGGAAGGAACCCCTATTGGGCAGCGCGACACACGTTGAAGCTGTCGCAGGCAACGAATACTGTACAGTAGAGCTTTGCGGGCGATTAGCTCAGTTGGTTAGAGCGCCACCTTTACACGGTGGATGTCGGGGGTTCGATTCCCTCATCGCCCACTTCGTAGAATCCTTGAGATTCCAACGATTCAAACATTCCGAACATGTGCGGCATCCGCCTGTGCCCACATTTTGCCCACATCCTGCGAAGCGATCTGCACCGCGGCGTCGATGGTGCGCGCCACATCATCCAAGTCGGAATCGAAAAGATCGGCGTACACGTCCAAAGTCATGGCCGCGCTCTTATGGCCAAGCATGCGCTGCAGCGCCTTGATATTCGCGCCGGCATGCACCGCGATGGACGCGGCGGTGTGACGCAGGTCATGCGGCGGCAGAGGCTCCACGCCCGCCCTCCTGCACGCGCTGACGAACCACGTGCGGTTCGATTTCGCCCCAGCAGCAGACTGGTTGCGCGGAGGACGGCCAAGATGGTCACGGAAAACCCAATCGGACGGCCCCTTGCCGGCCAGTACGGGAAGCAGCGCCTCGCCCACCACGTCCGGCATCGGCACGTCGCGCATCTCATGCGACTTCGGCGAGGTCTCCGACCATTCGCTGCCAATGCGCGTAACATTCCGCCTGACGTGGATTCGGCGGCGTCCATAGTCCACGTCCTCCACCCTCAAGCCGCACATCTCACCCCAACGCAGTCCGCACAAGCCAAGCACCAGCACAAGCGCCTTGCGGTCGGTCGGCTGGATACGCGCCCTGCCGGCCTCATCCGCGACGGCCAGCAGTTGCTCGACGGTCAGATACCGGTGAAGTCTCCTGCCCTCGCGCCTGGGCAGCGCGAGTTCGTCGGTCGGAGCCTTGGCGATGAGCCTGTCTTTGACGGCGAGATCGCAGATGCCCTTGAGCACGCCGACGATCTTGAGCACCGTGGATGGTGCCAGTTTTTCCGCCTTGCCGCTGATAAACGTCTGCAATTCCCTGTGTGTGATGGAGCCTATCTGCCGTGCCGCGTATTCCGGTTCCACATGCGTCTTCCACGTGGCTTCGTCGGTGCGGATGGTGTTTGGCTTGAGGATCGGACGTCGTGAGTCCATCCACTCGTCGTAGATGTCAGACACCAGGGTGCGGCCGGCTGACTGGTCGACGAAGCTGCCGTCCCTTTTGGCGGCGTTGACGTGCTGGTCTCCCCAGGCGTCGGCGTCCATTTTGCGCCGGAAGCCGCGTTTGCCGGTCGGCGTGCCGTCCGGTTTGCGGTATCTGACTTCGTATCTTTTTCCGGCTTTGGTGGCGTATTGGCGGATGGTGTAGGCCATGCGTGGACTCCTTTTGCTGACATGGCCAATTATAAGAGAGGCGGAGCCTTGCATTGCCCGGCTCCGCCTTGTCCATCGTGTCAGCAAAGGACGATTCCAGTCTAGTGCGCGACACGCCCAACTTGATTATTACCACTGTAGTAGTAATATTAATTATGTCGGCAAAGAAAGGACAAACCAAAATGACCACCGCAATCGACATCAACACCAACGAGAACATCTCCATCAAACCAATCGCAATCTACCAGAGTGACGCATTTGACGTTCTCCTCCTTGCCGACGCGAATACCGGCAAGGGCATCTGGAGGGGTTTCGACTACCAGTGGTATACCGACCCGGAAGACGGAGACCTCGACCACGACGCCGACAAAATCGAAGACGTGTACGGCGCAGACGAAGAAGAATGGGAGGCCGCGGCAAACGCGAAGCTTGCGGAATATGGTTTTAAGCTCGGCGACTTCGACGAGAAGGCCGGAGACCGTTACACGCTAGTCGAGGCCTGACATGACGCGCGGAAAAAACAGGCGACTTCGCCTCATCCCATCCCACCTTCCACTGATCCGCGACAAACTCGCGGAATACGAGCGGGTCGCATTAAAGGAGGAGATGGCTGCGCACTCGCAATACGAGCGGAGCCTGGAAGCGGCTTGGAATTTCGCCGACAATCTCGCCGTCGCGCAGCTTTGGTGGATCAGCCGGGATATGACGGCGCTGGCGGAAGATACCGTCCGGGCAGGTGATTTCCCGAAATCGGACGCGCCGGCGCAAAGCGGGCTTATCTTCTTCGACGGGGATGTCCAAACCGTCACATTTCCCGTGACCGACGACGCGACGGGAAGGAAGGTCGGAGACGCCCACGTGTCGGCGCTCTTCTGGCAATGCGACGGCAACGGCGATATCGAACTGATGGGCTTCACGGATCATCCATGCGCCCTCGCGGAATGCGACGCGAAATCATTCTCGCTGCCGGTCATCAGATTCGCCAACAACGTTTTCAATGAGCATGTCGGCAGTTTCCGATGGTTCTGCGATCTGCTGTATGCGGTATGGGCGTTGAGCGCGGAACCGCATATCTGCGAGGCAAAACCGGCGAAACCTAATATGGCGCATCCGCTGCCGCCGCGTTTCGACCCTGAGATACGCAAGGTCAAGATGCTGGTACTGCGTGAGAACCTGCATCGTCCGGGTGGAAGCGCCGATGATGACGAGCGGGTGCGGCGTGAGTATTCGCATCGTTTCATCGTGCGCGGCTTCTGGAGGGATCAGGCGTATGGGCCGAATCATTCGTTGAGGCGTAGGCAGTGGATTCCGCCATTCGTCAAGGGTCCGGCCGACAAGCCTTTGATTTGCAAGGAGACGGTGCGCATATGGAAACGGTGAGCGACATGATCGCCGGTTTTCTCGCCGGCCTGACGCCGGGTACAAGGGCGCAGTATCGGAGCGTCGTATCGCGATGGCTCCGCTGGTGTTCGGATAATGGCATCGACATGCTGCGGGCGACGCGCACCCATATCGAGGTGTTCGCCGCCTATGACGGCGGCATGCGGCCAGCGGCGAAAAACACGGTGTACAAGACCCTGAGCGTCGTATGCTGCCTCTACCGCTACCTCTGCGAGGAGGGATATATCGACTTCGATCCGGGCGAGCATGTGCGCAGGCCGAAAATGTACGGTCATTCGGACGGCACGTACCTCACCCGCGAGCAGGCGAGGCTTTTTCTGGCCGAAGCGCGAGGTATGGATGCGCGGACGGATGCCCTGTGCAGTCTGCTGCTGTTGACCGGTGCGAGGGTCGGTGAGGCGCTCGGATTGGATGTCGAGGACTGTCATCTGGATGACGGGCGTCCGTGGGTGCGGTTCGACCGCAAGGGCGACTGGTCCCAGCGTGTGGCCATCCCCTCCGAGGCGTCCGACGCTCTCGCACGACTTATCGGCGGGCGTAGGCGTGGTGCGGTGTTCCGTGAGGATTCCGGCGCGCGTCTGCGACAGCAGACCGCCGTGGGCATCGTATCGTCCGTGGCATTGCGGGTCGGCGTACCTGGAATCTCGCCGCACTCATTGCGGCGAACGTTCTGCACGCTCTCCCGTGACGCTGGCGTGCCGGACAGGGACATCATGGCCGCAGGCGGGTGGAACAGTCCGCAGATGCTCGAATATTACGATATGTCCCGTCGCGGGCTGGATGGCAGGGCTGGCGACGGATTGCAGGATTACCTGGGCAAGGAGGATTGATATGGGTTTGAGGTCGATGCGCGAGGGCGCTGGACTGTCGCAGCAGGATCTGTGCCGGGCGATTGGCAGCAGTACCGTGGGGCGCGTGTGGGCGTGGGAAGCGTGGTCCGACAGTCCGCGTCCGAAGTCGGCGCGCGACCCGCATTTGATGGGGCTTTCCACGGCCAAGGCGCTGGCGGACGAATTGGGCGTGACGTTGGATGATTTCTGGGCCGGACTGGATGGATGACGCGACACGCCGACTTGAAATGATATCATTGGTATCATATACTTGTAATCACAAGACGGGAAGCACAAGGCATCCCCACAGACTCAAGGAGACTGATTCAAATGCGCAAGGCAATCTTCAACAACCGTTTCGGCGACACCATCACCACCGATGAAATACTCGCCCCTGTCCACATCTGCGGCCAACTGAGCTGCGCTATCGACGAGGACGTTGACAACAGCGACGACATCGAAGCCATCTGCGGAAAAGAGGTCGCGGAACAGTACCGCGAAGCCCTCGACGAGAGCGATTGCGACAAGGCACGAGACATCATCGATACCACCATTTTCACCACGGTCGAAGCCATGACGTTCGACCAGCAGGTCGCGCTTTACAAGAAGGTCTCCTACTCGGTCGTCACCTTCGACCACATCGAAGACGATGACACCAAGCCGGAGCGTCCGAGCTCCGGAATCGCCGAAATCTCAGCCGAGGATGGATTCGTCAAGGTCGAAGCGAAGAACGACGGCGAGGAATACCACGAGATCGCAGCCAACAGCATCCGCGACAGCAAGAACGGCGAGGCCATCTACGATTCGTATCGTTTCACGTGGCCGGAAGGTGAATTCGCAGTCTCCGGACAGTCCTACGAGTACACGAAGGACGAACTTAACAACGTCCGTTTCGATTCCGGCCACGAGGAACGGTGAACACAGGCTCCGGCTGTGACTGAACTATAGGAAGGAAAGGGAACTCATGACATTATCCAAGGCCCAGTTCCGTGAGATCAGGGAGCGTTGCGGCATCAGCCAGAAGATGCTTGCCGACCGGTTCAGCAATGCCGTGTTGACGGTGAAACGTTGGGAGAAGCCCGGCGAGGCGGAACCACCGGCAGACGTGCAGGCATGGTTGGAAAGTATGCTCACGCAGCATGTCGAAGCGGTCGAGGCCGCGTTGGATGCGGTGGACGAGATGACGGAAACGCAGGGACACGCGCCCAACCATGTGGACTTGCTCTACTATCGTTCGCAGGCACACTACGACCGGTTCGGTCGGGACAAGGGCGATTACGCCATCGTCAATGCCCGCAGCAGGGAGATCGCCGCGATTCTTGAAGCGCAGGGCATCGAAGCCAGATTCAAATATCCGGAGGATGACGAAGCCGGTTTCCAACGTTTGGCGAACACTCGCTGAAACGCAAAAAGCCCCTCCTCCAAACGGAGAAGGGGCAGATTTAAAAACAAGGTGTGAGAATTTCCACAAGCATTCGAATGCAGGAATTTTCTCCCACGCCGAGGTTGAGTTTCCGGCGTGAGGTTGAGTCTCGCACCAGAAAATTAATCACGGTCAGGCGTTGCGCAGCGGGTTGTAGGCGACGCCCAGACCGGATGCGAGGAAGCCGGCGACGGTCGAGATGTAGCCGCCGACAGCAGCGTCGCCGAACGTCATGAAGCCAAGGCCAACGCACGAAGCGATCAAGCCCAACACGTAGACGACGGTACGCACCTGCTTCGAAAATACGGGCGTGTACGCGCTGTCGGACTGCACGTTGTCGGTGCCGTCCTCGCGCTCGTCGGTGAGATTGGCGATGGTAGTCTCCAAAGTGTTTTCTTTTGCATGCTCAGCCATTAATACCTTCCTTTCAGGCTTTGACGAGATACCACGCGGACTTGTCCGCTGGAGCCAATGCGATGTAGCGCACGGCTCCGCTATAAGCCACGTAGCGGCCCCAGATGTATCCGTCCGCCACCACGCCCCAGTGGTCGAGGTTCACGGTCTGGCCGTGGGAATAGGTGGCGACTACATTGCCGGAAACACTCGGACGGTCGCGCACGTTGAGCCCGTCCACGGCCACACGATACGTGCCCTGCAGCACGTTCACGGCGGACGATGCCGTGGCGGCCTGCGTCGGCTGGGCGGTGGACGGGGCGGACGCGGTGCCGGTCATCTTGTCGTACCATGCCTGCGCGCGAGCCATGTAGGCCGCGTTCTGGCTGCCGGCGAGGCTGGCCGGGCAGCTGGTGGACGTGAAGTCGGAGTGCGGGAACACGTTCACGCGCCACTGCGGTCGGCCGAGGCCGTAACGCTTGCACAATGCGGCCACGAGGTGCGCGCCGTTGTCCAACGTCGCCTCGCTCAGCATCCACGGACTGGACGAGATGTCGGCGTGCTCCACGCCGATGCTGGTCAGGTTGGACGCCCAATCTCCCGTATGCCACGCGGTGTCGGTATCCCACACGTGCTGCGAGACGCGGCCGTCCACGGCCACCTGGTAGTGGGCGCTGGCCTCGCGGGTCTGCCACACGTCGTAGATCTGGCGTGCGGTGAGGTTGCCGGCATTGTGGTGCACGACGATCTTGTCGACCTTGCATCCCTGGCGGCCCTTGGTCATGTGCGTGGAGAGGATGAGGTTCTCGTCCGCCTCCAGATTCTCCCATGATTTCATTTTTCCTCCTTCGGAGTCTTTTGTTTTGGTTAGCCTGCGAGCAGGATCCACAGCATGACGGCCATCTCCAGCAGGCGCAGGAGCGGCAGCATGAGCAGGACGCAGCAGACAAGTGTGAACGAGGCCAGAAGCAGCGTCGCTACGCATTCGAGCCATACAGGCACGTCATGGCCGCGCCACAGCAGCCACGCCACCGCAAGCAGCAGCGCGACGAACGCGACTGCCGCCGACGTCAACGCGAGCATGCTAGCCGTCACTGCCGGTCCTCCAAGTATTTTTTGGCGGCGTTGACGATCCAGCATCGCGCGTCGAGTTTTTCGAGTTTGGCGAGTTCGTATCGGACGGCCTCAGAATGGTCGTGCGTCTGGTCGCCGTAGATCAGGCTGATGATCGTGTTTTTGATCGTGTCTCGGCAGAGCTCGTCCATACGGTCGTCGAATTTCTCGGTGCGTTCGCCTAGCATTCTGGTTTTGGCGAAATGCTGCGAGAGCGGCGAATCGTATGGCAGGCGTTCGGGTCGTACGTGCGCGTACAGGCCGGTCGCCAACGCGTCCAAAGCGCCCGGCCAGACTTTAAGGCCGAGCGTGATGAGGGCGCACGCACCGCCCACACCGCCGAAACCGGCTAGAAAATTCTGCAGCACATTACATCTCCTTACAGGAAAGCCCCGCACGTGGCGGGGCTGTGGTTTGTTTAATACGGGTGGTCAGAGGCGGCGAACACGAGCGGCAGGCCGAGGTTTTTGAGCATGGTCACGAGCGAGGCATCCTCGTAACCGCACAGGCGGACAAGCACGGTAACACCGGGGTAAATGGCCACCGTATCGTTGTTGCTGATACCGATCAGGTTGCCGCCGTCCGCCTTCTCCCACACGATCTTCGCCAGCCCGTCCTGCAGCGGCGGGTACAGCCAGCCGACACTATCGCCGGCGACGGTTATCTCACACCCCTCGGCTGTGGTCCTCGCGCTGGCCGTCATGCTATTCGGCACCCACGGCACCACCGGATCACGGTCCTTCATCGTCGGCGGATCGTAGAGATTCCTGATTCTCACGCGGCCACCCCCAGACTGGGGGCTAGTATGCTGCCGTGTCCTTGGCGAAGCAGACGACGTGCAAAGCTTGCATGACCTGCCAGTCCTCGTCGCTGAACCATCCGATGCACGGTATGGTCACGTGCGCGCCCTTGGCGAGCAATATGCCGTCCCACCACCATTCGTTTTTTGCGTGCATGGTGGCCGCGCCATCCGCGATGGTCACTTTCTTCTCGTTCGTCGGGGTAACGCCGGATGACATGTCCGTGAGAATCGCGGAATACATGCCTGAAGTTGGCAAGTTGGGCAGAATATTGCCCCATACTCGCAAAAGCTGCGGATCGTCCGCCGTGCCGGTATAGGTCAATCCGTCCGTCCGCCCCTCGAAACCATTGTTGATGGGCTTGGTCGCCCACGTGCTTGGATTCACGAGTCTCATCGGCGGTCACCCGCCCTGAGATCAGTACGGCGCGGTCTGCGCGGTGAAGAAGCCCGGAAGCCCCCCCCCCCC
>OHAA01000030.1_pt1 | contig 62872 bp, 55 predicted proteins | sample 1606051 | NCBI WGS metagenome assembly OHAA01 (sample SAMEA3541493, study PRJEB24748) | human gut metagenome | biome: human gut; feature: human-associated habitat; material: faeces | place: China | collected 2012
ATCAACAAGACAGAGCTGTTCTTTCTGAATTTATTCAGCCGGCTTACGTCACTGGCAATCCATAATAAGCTGATCCCCAAAAATTTCCGGCCGGTTCCGAATCTCCGGGGAACGGGACTCCACATAATCCCCAAAGGCCTCGGCCTGCTCCACGGTGGGGAACAGGCATACCACATGGGCTTCCTCGCTGGTGGTAAGCTCCATGCCAGGCACCACTGTCACGCCAGCCTCCTCACCGGCCCTCACCGCCGCCCGGCAGTTTTTGCAGCTATTGTGGTCAGTGAGGGCGATCATGTCCATGCCGTTCAGCAGGGACATGTTCACAATATTATTGGGGGTCATGTCGTTGTCCCCACAGGGGGATAGGCAGGAATGGATGTGGAGATCGTAATAAACCCTCATGATAAAAGCCGGCCGATCTGCAAAGCCAGGCGGTAGCTGTTTTCCTCCGCGCCAAGCACGCAGATCCCCTGCTGGTCCGCCTTCCGCTTAGCGTCCTCGTCCAGCCAAGCGTTTTCCGTCAGGATAATGCAGGCGGTATCCGCCAGGGACGCCACCGCCAGGGCGCTGATGTTGCCCATCACCGTCAGCCAGGCGTCGCCGGCCTTGGCCCTGCCCATCACCCAGCTCAGCAAATCGCCGATATAGCATCCGGAGACCTCCTGGGAGAGCCCCTCCTCCCCCGCCAAAAGCTTCAGGGAAAGGGCTTCCTTGAGCTGCTGTACTGTCATATTCTCACATCCAATTGCTTCAATTTTACCGATAACCGCTTTTGAGAACTCTTTTCCCTTGAGAGCGTTTCCCACGGGAAGCTGTTCTTCGGTTAGCTGTTTTGTATTGCCGCCTGTTCAGGAACGCTTCAGCCGGACGAATAAAAGCCTTGTTTTTTTACCAGCATGAAGCTAAGATTGCAATTTCCCGCCTGTCCTGGCTTCTATCCATAAGAAACATGATCATGAAAGCCCCATGCTTTGGGGAAATCCTTTCCGCAGGCGATCTGGATTATCTTTGTTCTTTTCTTCCATCAGCTGTTTGAACCGGGTCCCTGTGCTTTCCCGGCGCCCGATCCGGTTCTGGGCGCTCCCGTCCCCTACCAGCATATGCCGCCGGGCACGCCTTTAATTCCCTTGCTTCTCCTTGGAGTCCAGATAGCTGGGAACATAGCCGCCGATGGAAGACAGGGTATCCGCCACATTTTTCACCTGTTCCCGCATAACGAATACACAGTCGCTGGTGCGAGCCACACCCTTCACCACATCCTCGGCTAAGGCCCGGCAGCTGGGCGCGCCGCAGGAGCCGCAGTCCAGCCCGGGCAGACCCTCGCAGATCACGTCGATCTCCTCCATCATCTGCATGGCTTCCTCCAGATTTTGAGAAAGCTTCAGCACCGGGGCGAATTCCAGAGGCTCGGTCCACTCCATATCCCGGGGCACGCCGCCGTCCAAATGGTTCTGGGAAACCGGCAGATATTTTCTCAGGCGCTGAAGCCTGGCTTTAGCCACATAGCCGTTCTCCACACACAGCACGCCGCCGACGCATCCGCCGCTGCAGGCGTTCAGCTCCACAAAGTCCAGCTCCCGAATCCGCTCGTCCTCCAGCTCCTCCAGAACCCGTATCACGTTCTCGATGCCATCCGCCGCCAGGTATTTTTCATTGAGCAGCGCCGCGGACTCTCCGCCGCTGCCGGCCCAGCTGACGCCGATCAGTCCCGACTGGCCGATGGGCTCCACTGTTTCCAGCTTATCCATCCGGTGAGACAGCAGAGGGAATACCTCGCTGATGGCGATGGCGCCGTCGCACCAGGAGCCCTCGGTGCCGATGGGCATTTTAATATCCGTCACCTTGGCCGGGCACGGGGTGATGAAGAAGGCCCCGATTTCCTCTACCGGGATGCCCGTTCTCTCGCTGGCCGCCCGCTTTGCCATCATGGCGGAAACCTCCATGGGCGCGTTCAGATTCAGCACATGGTCGCACAGATCCGGGAAACGGACCCGGATCAGCCGGACCACCGCCGGGCACGCGGAGCTGATCACAGGCTTGGGAAGCCTGCCGTCCGCCATCAGCTTTCTGGTGGCGTCGGAGACCAGCTCGGCTCCTCTGGAAACCTCGTAAACATCGTCAAAGCCCATCTGCTTCAGCCCGGTGAGCACGATGTCGATATCGTCTAAATTATTGAACTGGCCGAACAGCGCCGGCGCCGGAATGGCAATTTTATATTTCCACCCCTCCAAAACAGAAAGGTGGTCATACCTCGCCTTTTTCGCATGATGAGGACATACCCGGATACATTCGCCGCAGTCGATGCACCGCTCGGATATGATCTGGGCCTTTCCCTCTCTCACCCGGATGGCCTCGGTGGGACAACGCTTAATGCAGTTGGTGCAGCCTAAGCATTTATCCTTATCCAGGGTCACGGAATGAAAAAACCGGTCCACAGGAAATCGTCTCCCTCCTAAGGCGTGCCCCCGTTCGGGACATGCTAAGTTATCGTAAGATTATCATCAAGCCGTCCTCTTGAAAGGGCCGGCGGCACCCAGTCCGCCCTGGGTCAGTTTTTCGGAAAAACGGAAAAGTACATGGTGGTGCCTTTTCCCAGCTCCGTATCGATCCGCATATCGTCGGAATATTTTTTTATGTTCGGCAGCCCCATTCCGGCCCCGAACCCTAAGGATCTGACGTTATCCGGCGCGGTGGAGTAGCCCTCCTGCATGGCCTTTTCCACATCGGCGATACCCGGCCCCTGGTCAGCCATAACCACGTCTACCTGAGCCGGGGACACGTCTACGTCAATCTCTCCGCCGCCGGCGTGAATCACCATGTTAATCTCGCCCTCATACATGGCGATGGCTACCCGCCGGGTAGCGTCGGGATCATAGCCCAGCTGCTTCAGCTTTTTCTTCACGCTGCTGGAGGCCTCTCCCGCCCGGGTAAAGTCGTCTCCGGGCACTATGTAATGGAAATGCATTTTGCTCATCTTTACTCACAGCCTCCCCTAAGGCCGTTTTCATACAGCTTTCCGCAGGCCGTGAAAAGGCGGTACCTTGTTTTCAGCAGGGTAATGTCCATCTTTTTCGCCAGCTCCACAATGCTGTCGTCCGGCTGCTTTCCCCGGACAAACACGATGCACCGCATATCCATCATTTCCGCGGTGCGCACTACCTGAGGGTTCAGTAATCCAGTAAGAAGGACAGACTGGTCTTTCACAAACGCCAAAACATCGCTCATCATGTCGCTGCCGCAGGCGGTTTTTACCTCAAGGTCCAGGTCGGCGGCCGAAATGATCTCCGCGTCCAGCAGGCTGATAATATCTCTGATTGTCATTTTCTTTTCCCCCATATTTTTTGCTCTAGTTAACAGAGGGCCTTTCATTTCCCCTCTGTCCTTACCAACAGCGTTATTATACCATAACTTTCGGAACCTTTCACTATAATTTTTGTGGAATCCTATGAAAATAAATTTTTCCAATTTTACTGTCCTCCCAGGGCATACAAAAACAGTTTGTTTTTCAGAAAAAACAGAAAAAATGTGCTTCCTTGGCGTAAAAAAGCGAGATTGTCTTAAAAATGTCAATTGACTATCCCATCATAACGTTTTATAATAAAAGTTAATTACTACTACATTTTGGAGGTCATGAAATGAAACGGGTTTATAATTTTTCTGCCGGCCCTTCCATGCTGCCGGAAAAAGTTCTGCGGACCGCCGCTGACGAAATGCTGGATTATCACGGCAGCGGGCAGTCCGTTATGGAAATGTCCCACCGTTCCAAGGTCTATGACGGTATTATTAAGGAAACGGAAAGCCTTCTCCGCGAGGTAATGAACATCCCGGATAACTATAAAGTGCTCTTCTTACAGGGCGGCGCTTCCTCCCAGTTCGCCATGGTTCCCCTGAACCTGATGACCGGCTCCGGCAAGGCTGATTTCGTTCTCACCGGCCAGTGGGCCACCAAGGCTTACAAGGAGGCCGCCCGTTACGGCGAGGCCAACGTGGTAGCCTCTTCCAAGGATAAGACCTTCTCTTACATCCCAAAGCTGGACCCCTCCACTTTTACCAAGGATGCGGATTACTTCCACATCTGCCTGAACAACACCATTTACGGCACCAAGTGGAACACTCTGCCGGAAACTGGGAACGTTCCCCTGGTCGCTGATATTTCCTCCTGCATTTTGTCTGAGCCCATTGATGTCAGCAGGTTCGGCCTGCTGTATGCCGGCGCTCAGAAAAACATGGGCCCCGCCGGCTTAACAGTGGTAATCATCCGTGAGGATCTGATCGGCCACGCCAAGGACTTCACCCCCACCATGTTCAACTACCAGACCCACGCCGACAACGATTCCATGTTCAACACCCCGCCCTGCTACGCGATTTATATCTGCAAGCTGGTGCTGGATTGGATCAAAAACGACATCGGCGGCCTGGAAAAGATGAAGGAGCTCAATGAGAAGAAGGCCAAGATCCTTTACGACTTCCTGGACAGCTCCAAGCTGTTCAAGGGCACCGTGGTGCCGGAAGACCGCTCTCTGATGAATATCCCCTTTGTCACCGGCAGCGAGGAGCTGGACGCCAAGTTTGTCAAGGAAGCCGCCGCACACGACTTTGTCAACATCAAGGGCCACAGAAGCGTCGGCGGCATGAGAGCCTCTGTCTATAACGCCATGCCCATCGAGGGTGTGGAAAAGCTGGTAGCCTTCATGAAGGAATTTGAGGCCGCCAACCTGTAAGCGGAAACCCATAAGCCAACAGAAACCAAGAAAGGGAAGCCGGTGATCCGCCGCTTCCCATTTCCTTTCAGAAAGGGAGCAGAATACTATGTATGATATTTTAACCTTGAATAAAATTTCCAAAACCGGCCTGGAGCGTTTTACCGACGAGTATCAGTACGGCGACGCGGTTGAAAATCCCCAGGGCATCATGGTGCGTTCGGCGTCCATGCATGAGATGGAGATGCCTCAAAGCCTGCTGGCCATTGCCAGGGCGGGCGCGGGCGTCAACAATATTCCGGTGGATCAGTGCACGGAAAAGGGCATTGTGGTTTTCAACACTCCCGGCGCCAATGCCAATGCGGTCAAGGAGCTGGTTTTGGCGGGGCTGCTGATCTCCTCCCGTAAGGTCACCCAGGGTATGGCCTGGGCTCAGGGCCTGAAGGGCCAGGGGGATGCGGTCGGCAAGGCCGTGGAAAAGGGCAAGAGCGCTTTTGTCGGCCCTGAGATCAAGGGAAAGAAGCTGGGCGTTATCGGCCTGGGCGCCATCGGCATCCTGGTGGCCAACGCCGCCAGAAGCCTGGGCATGGAGGTTCACGGCTACGATCCTTATATCTCTGTGGATTCCGCCTGGGGCCTTTCCAGAGCGGTCAAGCACAGCCTGACCCTGGACGATATTTTTGAAACCTGCGATTATATCACCGTCCATGTTCCCCAGACTCCGGATACCAAAAATATGATTAACAAGGATTCCATCGCTAAGATGAAAGACGGCGTGCGGATTCTGAACTTCGCCAGAGGCGGCTTGGTCAATTCCGCGGACGTAGTCGCCGCGATTGAAGCCGGCAAGGTTGCGGCCTACGTCACCGACTTCCCCTCCGACGATCTACTGGGCGTCGACGGCGTCATCGCGATCCCCCATCTGGGCGCCTCTACTCCCGAATCCGAGGACAACTGCGCCAGGATGGCAGCCGACGAACTGATGGCATATCTGTCCGACGGCAACATCATCAATTCCGTTAACTTCCCGGCCCTGTCCTCTCCCAGAGCGGCCGGCTGCTCCAGAGTGTGCGTGTTCCACAAGAACATCCCCTCTATGCTCAGCCAGGTGACCAAGCTGCTCTCCGACAAGGGCGTGAATATTGAGAACATGCAGAGCAAGTCCCGCAAGGATGTTGCGTACACGGTTCTGGACTGCGCCGGCCAGGTCGGCCAGGATGCTTTAGAATCCCTGGTGGATTCTGAGGGAATTATCCGTATCCGCGTAATTTCCGCTTAAACGGCGGCAGGCGTCCCTGGCGCTTGGGTTTTCAAAGACCTTTGACGGTATCCAGGCTCGGCAAAAGCCAGGATTTCGCTTCTTCGGTTTATGGCGCCGCGCGTTTGTGCGTTCTATCCTTACGCTCCGGCTTCAGCCCACTGAAAAGGCGCCGCGGGAAATCCGGCTGACAAAGAGCCGAAAAGGATCCGGCGCTCCTTACACGGAAAGAAAATGTCACGATTTTCGGTTCCTCTGGGAGACGCCGCTTCACTTAAGCGTTCTATAACCTATAACGGAAAAGCCATAGGATGGTTTTACATCCTATGGCTTTTTTGATGATCGTTTTTGTTTTCTCCGCCCCTGCCTGCTTTTCACACCAGAGGCAGATAAAAAGCATAAAGCAGAAATAAACCAGCTCCAGGCTTCCGCGTAAGCTCAGCACCTGTGCGGGCAGAGATTCATCTAACAAAAATATGACCGCACGCATCTTGTCAGCTTTTTTGTTTTGCCGCTAACGCGAACCAGCCCTTTTCCTGACGCTCCTCAAGGATCGTAAACCGAGGCTCCAGGGCATCGCGCACCTCCTGCACACGGGTATCGATAATACCGCTCATCAGATAAATACTGTCCGGATTCAAGTATCGCGTGATATCCTTGGTCAACAGGATAATAATATCCGCCACAATATTGGCCACCACCAACTCGTATTTTCCAGCCACCTGATCCGTCAGATTGCCGCAGATCCCCTGGAATTTTTCCTCCACGCCGTTGGTCTGAGCGTTTTCCCCGGCGGTTTTCACCGCCAAGGCGTCAATATCCACCCCGACCGCCTTTTCCGCGCCCAGCAGCAGCCCCGCCACCGACAGGATGCCGCTGCCGCAGCCCACATCCAGCAGACTCATGCCAGGCTTTAGATATTTTTCCAGAAGCTCTAGGCAAAGCCGGGTGGTTTCATGCGTACCGGTGCCGAAAGCCAAACCTGGCTCCAGATGCAGCACCGTCCTGCCCTGAGGATCATAGGCTTCCTCCCAGGTGGGGCGGATCAAAAGCTTTTCCCCCACAGGGATCGGATGAAAATACTGCTTCCAGTTATTGATCCAGTCCTCTTCCGCACAGCTTTCCACGGAAAATTCGCAGTCAATGCCCTCGCCGGCGCACCGCTCCCGGAGGAAAGCCAGCGCCTCTTTCGGGTTCTCCTCCGGGCTGATGTAAAGGTGCACCAGTCCGTGTTCCCGGTCCTTTGCCAGCAGCTCCTCGTCGATTAAATCAATATGGGCAATCTCCCTGGCTTCCTCCTCCAAATGAGAATAATCCTCCACGTAAATACCGCCGTCCACCGCCATTTGGGCCATATCCGCCGCCTGCTCCAGCTGGGCAGACGGCACCTTCATAATGATCTCCGTCCATTCCATCGGGGATTCCTCTTTTCTTCTTTTGCTTTATTCGAAGCGCCGCAGCGCCAAAATACACGGGAGGAGGAAAAGCAAGCTCCCGTGCGCTGTCATTCCGCTTTTCCTCCGCATATACCGTTAATAAAACTATTATAGCATGAATTTCCGCAAGAGAAAATCGGGAAAAGGCCTTCGCCTAAAACCACCGGGCCGCTTCCTCCTTGAATCTAGGGCCCGCACCCCAGGCGTACGGATCGTACCGGTCAAGGTTGCAGCCAAACTCCTTTAAAAACGTGATTCTGCCGTCTTCCGACCAGCGGATCAGGGAAAGCCCGTCGAAGGCCTGAACGCCCTGTCCGTTCATTTCGCATTGAAAATACCATTCCACCACCGTTTGATCCCCCTGGTGGATAAACTGCTTAATATCCCAAGCCAGCACCCGTCCCCGGGTATTCCACTCCGCGAACCAATGCTCAATGGCCTTTACGCCATGATATTCCGGCCCCCAGCTTTCCATATAAACCGCGTTCTCGGAAAAAATCCGGGAAAGCTCAGGGCCTTTTCCTGTGAGCCACAGCTGAAACCAATTTTGAACGGTCATTTCTCTTTTCCGCATATTGTCTCTCCTATTCCGGGACGAAACCGCCCGATTTCCGGCAAACCTTTTTATCGGGACGAACCAAGGAACCACCCGCGCCGCTGTATTCTTCGGAGCAGGATGCAGCGGCGGCCATTTTATCAGAACCTCCCGGAGGCCAACCGCTTGACGAAAGCTTGCGGTCCGCCCAACTTAAAATCCGGTATTTTTTATTCTTCCCGGCTCTGCCGAAAGCCTGATCCGCACAGGAGCCCGTTGCAAAAACGCCTTGCCGGAAGGGAGTGCTGTCCGACGGACAGCCGCCGCTCCTCCCGGCAAGGCGTTTTCCATTTCTCTGCCAGCCTCCGATTGACGGCCGGCGTGCCGCCGGTTCAGGAGACTTACTCTAATTCGAAGGCTCCGGTGTAAAGCTGATAATACTTTCCTTTTTCCTCGAGCAGCTTTTCGTGGGTTCCCCGCTCAATGATCCGGCCGTGTTCCAGGACCATGATCACGTCGGAATTTTTCACCGTGGACAGCCGGTGAGCGATAACAAACACCGTACGCCCTTTCATCAGAGCGTCCATGCCGCGCTGTACGATGGCTTCCGTGCGGGTATCGATCGAGGAGGTGGCCTCGTCGAGAATCATTACCGGCGGATCCGCCACGGCGGCCCGGGCGATCGCCAGCAGCTGCCTCTGGCCCTGAGACAAATTTGCCCCGTTTCCGGTCAGCAGGGTATGGTAGCCCTCAGGCAGCCTAGAGATAAAATCATCCGCGCCCACCCGTTCGGCGGCCGAGATACAATCCTCATCCGAAGCATCCAGACGGCCGTAACGGATGTTGTCCAGCACCGTGCCGGTAAACAGATTGGTGTCTTGAAGGACAATGCCGATGGCCCGGCGCAGATCGGATTTTTTGATCTTATTGATGTTGATCCCGTCATATCGGATCTTACCGTCAGCGATATCATAAAAACGGTTCAGCAGGTTCGTAATGGTTGTTTTTCCCGCACCGGTGGCGCCTACAAACGCCACCTTTTGTCCGGGCTCGGCGTAAAGGGTGATATTATGGAGTACGATCTTATTTTTCTCATAGCCAAAGTCTACATCCACCATCCGTACATCGCCGGTCAGACGGGTATAGGTGACGGTTCCATCCGCCTGGTGGGGATGCTTCCAGGCCCACATATGGGTTCGCTCCTTGGTTTCCACCAGCATTCCGTTTTCTTCCTTTACCTGGGCCAGGGTCACATAGCCGCTGTCGGCTTCCGGCTGCTGGTCCAGCAAAGCGAAAATCCGCTCCGCGCCGGCGATCCCCATAACCACCGCGTTGATCTGATGGGAAACCTGGCCGATTCCGCCGGAAAACTGCTTGGTCATATTCAAGAAGGGCACCACCACGCTGATGCTCAGAGACAGGCCGGAAATACTCAGATTCGGCACCCCTGAAAGAAGCAGAAGACCTCCGGCCAAGGCTACCACTACATACAGCACATTGCCGATATTGTTCAAAATCGGGCCCAGCGTATTGGCGTATTTATTTGCTGTTTCCGACTCCGTAAACAGCAAATCGTTAATTTTGTCGAAATCCGCCTTGCTCTCCTCTTCATGACAGAAAACCTTGACCACCTTTTGGCCGTTGATCATTTCCTCGATAAAGCCCTCTTCCTTACCCAGAGCCTGCTGCTGCCGGATAAAGTGCCGGGCCGAGCTTCCGCCGATTTTCTTGGTAATCAGCAGCATGACCGCCACGCCGGCTACCACCACCAAAGCCAGCCATACGCTGTAGTAGATCATAATGCAGAACACGGTCAGAGAGGTAATCACCGTGGTCAGCAGCTGGGGAAAGCTTTGAGAGATCATTTGACGCAAGGTATCGATATCGTTGGTGTAGTGGCTCATAATATCGCCATGGTTGTTTTGATCAAAGTATTTGATGGGCAGCCCCTGCATGGTATTGAACATTTTCTCTCTAAGCTTTTTCAGGGCTCCCTGGGTAATGATCGCCATCAGCTGGGTGAACACAGTGGTGGATGCCAGGGCAATCACATAAAACGCAGCTAAAATCCCCACCAAAGAGAGAATCTGTCCGCCTACGGCATTCCAATCGCCGCTTTGCCAGCTGGTTTCAATCAGGGCGATGACATTCTGCATAAAAATAGCGGGGATAGAAGAAATCAACGCGCTGAATACAATACACACAAGGGTCACAGGAAGCATTCTAGGATAAAAGCCAAACAAGGTTTTGATCAGACGCTTTACGGTACCCTGAGATTTTTCCTGCTTACGCATCTTGATCACCTGCCTTATTCTGAGAGGTATAAATTTCCCGGTAAATTTCATTATTTTCCATCAGCTCCCGATGAGTGCCGATACCGTTGATCCTGCCGCCCTCCATGACGATGATCCGGTCCGCGTCCTCCACCGAGGCGGTGCGCTGGGCAATAATGATTTTCGTGGTTTCCGGAATAAATTCCCGCATAGCCTTGCGGATCAGGGCGTCTGTTTTGGTATCCACCGCGCTGGTGGAGTCATCCAAAATCAAAATTTTCGGCTTCTTCAGCAGAGCCCGGGCAATACAGAGGCGCTGCTTCTGCCCGCCGGACACATTGGTGCCTCCCTGTTCGATATAGGTGTCGTATCCGTCCGGGAACTGAGAGACAAATTCATCCGCCTGGGCAAGCTTACAGGCGTGAACCAGCTCCTCGTCGGTTGCGCTTTCGCTGCCCCACCGGAGGTTTTCCTTAATGGTACCGGAGAACAGCACGTTCTTTTGCAGCACCATGGCCACCTGATTTCTCAGAGTCTCCAGGTCGTAATCCTTCACATCCACGCCTCCCACACGAACCCGGCCCTCGGTGGCGTCGTACAGCCGGGAGATCAGCTGCACCAGGGAGGATTTGGATGAGCCGGTGCCTCCAATGATGCCAATGGTTTCACCGGACCTGATATGCAAGTCGATATCGGCAAGGGCCATCCGCTCAGCGGCTTGGGAATATTTGAAGCTGACCTGATCGAAATCCACAGAACCGTCCTTTACGTCATAAACGGGGTTTTCCGGGTTATGAAGAGTACTGCCCTCGGTCAGCACCTCCGCGATTCTTTTTCCCGATTCCTCCGCCATGGTGATCATTACGAACACCATGGAAATCATCATCAGGCTCATCAGGATCATAAAGCTGTAGGTCAAAAGGGCGGAAAGCTGTCCCACATCCAGATCAATCCCCCGTGAGGTGATGACGGTATACGAGCCAAAGGACAGCACAAACACCATTACCGCGTAAACACAGAACTGCATCAGCGGGTTATTGATGGCCAGGATCCGCTCGGCGCGGGTAAAATCGCTGCACACATCTTCCGCCGCACGGTCGAATTTTTCCTTTTCATAATCCTCCCGCACAAAAGACTTTACCACACGGATGCCCTTGACATTCTCTTGGATCGAGCTGTTCAGGGCGTCGTATTTTTTGAACACCCTTCTGAAAAGCGGCATCACCCTGCGGATCACCAGGAACAAGCCAAAGCCCAGCACCGGCACCACGAACAGAAAAATCGCCGCCATTTTACCGCCCATGACAAAGGCCATAATAAAGGCGAAAATCAGCATCAGCGGGCAGCGGATGGCGATGCGGATAATCATCATATAGGCCATCTGCACATTGGTAACGTCGGTGGTCAGCCTGGTGACTAGGGATGACGCGGAAAATTTATCAATATTCTCAAAGGAGAAATTCTGAATATTATAAAACATATCCTTTCTCAGATTTTTGGCCAGCCCGCAGGAGGCCGTAGAGCAGGTATTTCCCGCCCATGCGCCGAACAGCAGAGAAATCCCCGCCATTAATACCAGCACCAGGCCATAAACGGCGATAACCTGAAACTCACAGCCCGCCTTAATCTGATTGACCAGGTTGGCGATGATAAATGGAATCAAGCACTCCATGACCACCTCCATGGAAACCAAAATCGGCGTCATGATCGATACTTTTTTGTATTCTCGGATACTTTTTGCCAGCTCTCTTATCATGTCATATCATTCCCTCTTTCCAATCTTGAATAAAAGGAGAGCAATGCTTACCCGCATACCAAAATGATAAACATTACTCGCTGCTTCTTTTTCCGTTCCCACTGTCTCCGGAAACTATGGCCCCCTGTTCTTCCCTATTTTGATCCAAATCCCACCAGCATTCCGCTAGGGCCGTCAGCATTTTCAGGAGGCTCTCCTGTTCTTCCCTGGAAAGGCAGGCTACCATCCTCCGAACTCTGCGCTGGTAGTCCTTTTCCTGCTCCACAGCTTCCTTTTTGCCGGCTTCCGTCAGCCGCAGATTCAGCTGCCTGCCGTCGGTTTTGCTCTTGGCCTTTTCCAAAAAGCCGTCGGCCTCCATCTTCGCCAGGATTTCGCTGAGCGAGCCGGAGCAAATTCCCAGAATATCCTGCAGCTCCCGCTGAGGCAGCTCCTTTGCCTTGCTCAAAATGGTGAAAATGCGTCTTCGTCCCGCCTTTTCGCCCATTTTATAGTGCAGAAAGCGCCCGCAGGCCCCCAGATATTCAATGATCCTTTCCGGCATCGGCCCGGTGATCCTTCCCGGCATCATGCTTCTTCCTCCCTTTCAGAATGCATTATGCATATTATAGTGGATAAAATTTTAAATTGCAAGGTACCAAGCGATTTATTTTGACCTGTATTTTGTAAAAAATATGTGAACTGATAAAATCCACCTGAGACGGTTAAAACGCCTCCCGAAAACTCCCGAAGAATGTAAACAGAGCCGGCGCGCCGGCTCTGTTTTGCCCTAAGCGTATAGCCGCCGCATAACGGCGGCGCCTCTTCCCATTCTTCCGCGAAAGCTTTTTGCCGTCTAGGGAAAACGGCCTTTTTCTGTTACAAACAATAAGCGGCTCATATAAAAAGGGCGCTGCACTCTTTGGCACAGCGCCCTTTCGGCCGTTTCAGCTTCACCCTCTGCATAAGCACTGGGTCCCTTTTTACCCGGCAGGCAGGCTGTTTAATACCGTTTTATCCTACCCTTCTAATAAGGGCAGCCTGACGGTGAACACCGATCCCTCCCCTACCACGCTTTCCACGCTGACGTCGCCGTGGTACAGGCCGGCCAAATGCTTCACGATAGACAAGCCCAAGCCGGTGCCGCCGATTTCGCGGGAGCGGCTGGAATCCACCCGGTAGAACCGCTCGAACAGCCGGGGCAGGTGCTCCTGCGGAATCCCGATGCCGGTATCCTTGACCTTGACCAGCGCCATATTCCGCTGACGCTGCAAGGTCACCGTTACCCTGCCCTGGGGCTTATTGTATTTGATCGCGTTTTCCACCAGGTTCCCAAAAAGCTGCTGCAGCCTGGTAGGCGAGGATGCCACCAAAAACGCCTCTTCCGCCTCCAGCCGCAGCACAATACCGTTTTTTTCAGCGATGGGCTTCGCCCGCCGAAGCACAGTTTCGATTTCCTGATTTAAATTGCAAGGCACCGTCTGAACGTCATCCTTAGCGTTTTCAATCTGGGAAAGCACCAGCATATCGTCGATCAGATGATGAAGGCGCTCCGCCTCAATATCCAGCACGTCATAAAAATACTGACGGGTTTCCTCATCCCGGTCGCCGGATTTTAAAAGCTCAATAAACCCTCGAATCGAGGTCAGGGGCGTTTTCAGCTCATGGGTCACATTGGCTACAAACTCGCTTCTCAGCTGCTGAAGCTTTCTCACTTCCGTCACATCGGAGAGCACCAGCAGGCCGCCATCCTTTGCATCCTCCGCGTTTAAGGGCGCGGCGTACACAGTCATAATCCGCTCCGGGTTGGACAGCTTAATTTCCTTACGAACCACGCTGTCGGTCTCGAGAGCCTCTCTGAGGTATCCGGCGAGCTGGGACAGCACGATGGAGCCGTCCAGCTTTTCTCCAATTTTCAGTCCGCTATTTTGCAGCAGCGCCTTTACCCGCTCGTTAAACAGCAGAATGTTGTCGTACTGGTCTACCGCCAGCACGCCGTCGTCCATTCCCTGAAGCACCGCCTCCAGCTGATGGCCCTGCTCTGTCAGCTCGGAGAACGCCTTTTGGGTCTGATCCGCCATCCGGTTAAAGGATTGGGCCAGTTGGCCGATTTCATTGGGGTAGTGCTCCGGTACCCGGCTCTCGAAATCACCGGCCGCGACCTTTCGGGTGGCCTCGGTGAGCCGAAGCATTGGGCGCACAATGTTCCGGGAGCTGACAACGGATACCACCGCCACAATAGCTCCCCCCAAGCAGACTCCCGCCAGCATGAAGAGGCTCAGCTTTCGGGTGGCCTCGTCCATCTCGGTCACAGGCATCGCCGCCCGCAGGACATAATCTCCCAGTACTCTGGCCTCATAAAGGTAGGTTTCTCCTGTGCTTTCCGATTTTCTTGTATCAAAGCCCACGCCGCTTTGCAGCGCCTCCTGCACCTCCGGCCGGCCCAGATGGTTCTCATTCTCCGGATTGATGCCGGTGGGATTGTCCTTGCTGGTTTCCCCAATCACCTGGCCGTCCAATGTAATTACTGTCAGGCGGATATCCTGGCCCGCCTGCTGCAAGGCCTCCCGCTTCCGCTGGACAAAGGCCTCCGGATCCTCCTGAATTTCATCGCCGTCGGTAGTAAGAAGCATCACAGCGGAGTCCAAGGTCCGGTGAAACTCCTCCAGATACAGGTTCCGCACCAGGGGCATAGCCAGCAAGGCCGCGGCGATCAAGCCGATGATTACCACCCCCACGTTGATCAGCACCAAGCGCTTCTGCAAGGCAGCTTCCCCCTTTTTCCATCAATCATAGTTTCCCGCCTATTGGAACAGTCTGCCGCCCGCTCGCGCCGGGTTAGGCGAAAGGCGGGAAATTCCCTTCCGTTCCTGGGCTTCCCCGCCCTTCACTCTTTATTCCCTTCGGTCTGGACGGCGCACTCCCTTTCCTGTTAGGGTACAAAGCTATTTCAAGTCTTCGGCGGAGGCAAACCGGTAGCCCACCCCTCTCAGGGTGACCACAAGCCTTGGGTTATCCGGTTCGTCCTCGATTTTCTGCCTTAGATAGCGGATATGCACATCCACGGTGCGGGCATCCCCGAAATATTCCAGCCCCCACACCTTATCCAGCAAGGCGTCCCGGGTCAGCACCCGGCCCGCGTTCCGCATCAGCATGACCAAAAGGTCAAATTCCTTCATCGTCAGCTCAACCGGCTCTCCGTTTTTCAGGCAGCGGCGGGCCGCCGTATTCACGGAGATCGGCCCGCAGGTCAGAACCTCGTCCTGAACCGGAGAAAGGTATTCCTTGCGGCGGATCACCGCCCGAACCCGGGCGCAGAGCTCTTTCACGCTGAAGGGCTTGGTAATGTAATCATCCGCGCCCATTTCCAATCCCAGCACCCGGTCGACTTCCTCGCCCCGTGCGGTGAGCATCAAAATCGGGATGGGCCTGGTGCTTTCATCAGCCCTGATTTTATGACATACCGCCAGACCGTCGGGAGGCGGCATCATCCAATCCAGCACAATGGCGTCGGGCTTTCGCACTCGGACAGCCGCCATTAAGGACACCCCGTCGGCAAACTCCTGGGTCTCAAAGCCGGAATCCTTCAGCGCCAGGGCCGCCAGCTTTCTGATATTCGGTTCGTCATCGGCAATATAAACTAAATCTGGCAAATCGGTTTCCTCCTAAGCTTCTAAATCCTTCCATCGTTCAAATCCGGATGAACGCCGGTTTCCATATAAACCACCCATTCCGCGATATTGGTGGCGTGGTCCCCCATGCGCTCGATATACTTGGTGATGAACATCAGGTCAACCTCCTTCATCACGCTCTGAGGATTCTCGGTGATGGTGCCGCAGACCTCCAGCACGATCTTGCTGAACATGGCGTCCACCTGGTCATCCATGCCGCAGACCTGTCGGGCAAGCTCCACGTCCCGGGCGATAAAGGCGTCCATGGCCTTTTCAAACATCGCGCCAGCTGTTTCCAGCATTTGCACCACATGGTTCACAACGCTGGACTGGGCGGGAATTTCTCCCGCCTGGATAATATCGCAGATATCGGCGCACTGGTCCGCCACCCGCTCCACGTCAGTGATGATTTTTAAGCAGGAGGCGATCACCCGCAGATCTGTGGCGATGGGCTGCTGGAGCGCCAGCAGATTCATGCATACCGACTCAATTTCATGCTCCACCTGATTGATCTCCCGGTCGCCGCCCACTACCTCCGCGGCAAGGTCCTTATCCAGGTTTTTCAAAGCCTCCATGGTTTCCCCGATTCTCCGGTCCACCACGGCTCCCATTTCCTTCATGCTGCGGTTTAAATCCGCCAGCTTTTGATCGAAATATTTTCTTGGCATTCGAAATTTTCTCCTTTTATTATAATGGAATCCGCTTGGTTTGTCTACGATCAGCCAAACCGTCCGGTGATATATTCCTCGGTCCGTTTGTCCTTGGGCGTGCTGAACATCAGCTGGGTTTTATCAAACTCGATGATCTCCCCCAGCAGGAAGAATGCCGTCATATCCGCCACACGGGCGGCCTGCTGCATATTGTGCGTCACCACGATCACCGTGTAATCCTTTTTCAGCTCCTCCATCAGGTCTTCGATCTTCAGGGTGGAGATGGGATCCAGGGCGGAGGTAGGCTCATCCATCAACAGGATATCCGGCTCCACCGCCAGGGCCCGGGCGATGCACAGCCGCTGCTGCTGGCCGCCGGAAAGGCCCAGCGCGGACTTTTTCAGCCGGTCCTTTACCTCATCCCACAGCGCCGCCCCCCGCAGGGAATTTTCTACAATCTCATCCAGCTTCGCCCGGTTCTTGATTCCGTGAACCCGGGGACCATAGGCGATGTTGTCGTACACGCTCATGGGGAACGGATTGGCCTTCTGGAACACCATACCCGCCCGCTTCCGCAGCAGGGTCACGTCGGTGCGGGGGTCGTAAATGTCCTCTCCATCGATTTTGATGGTACCGGTGATTTTGCAGCCGTCGATCAGGTCGTTCATCCGGTTCAGGGATTTGATGCAGGTGGATTTCCCGCAGCCGGACGGGCCGATAAAGGCGGTAACCTGGTTGGCCGGAATTTCCAGGTTCAGATTTTTCAGGGCGTGAAAATCTCCATAATACAGATCCATATTCTGAATGCTTACTTTGCTGTTTTCCATGTTATTGCTCTCCTTTTTTCAAGGTCTTGCTCACCAGTCCGGCCAAAAGGTTCAAAAGGAACACAATGACCAGCAGCACCGCGGCGGTGGCGAAGGCGATATGGAACGCGTCGTCGGAGGTAGCCTGCATAGCGGTCTGGTACAGGTGCAGGGTCAGGGTTCGTCCGGAATTCATGATCTGGCCGAAGAAATCCTTGGGCATATTGTAGGACATGCCGGAGGTATACAGCAGCGCCGCCGATTCCCCGACGATACGGCCCATGGCCAGAATCACGGCGGTGAGGATTCCCGGAACGGCGCAGGGCAGCACGATGCCCAAAATCACCCGCAGCTTGCCCGCGCCCAGGGCCATGGCTCCCTCCTTGTAGGAGCCGGGCACCGCGAGGAGGCTTTCCTCGGTGGTGCGGACGATGGTAGGCAGGATACAGAGGGTCATGGTCAGGCAGCCGGCCAAAATGGAGGTTCCCATGCGGAACATTACGCAGAACACCGTGTAGCCGAACAGGCCGAACAGAATCGAGGGGATGCCGGACAAAATCTCCGTGGTAAACCGGATGGCCCGCACCAGCCTCCCCTGCTTAGCGTACTGAGTCAGATAAATGGCGGATGAAATCCCGATAGGCGTGGCGATCAGAAGTGTAATGACCACGATATACAGGGTATTGATGATCATGGGCAAAATGCCCTTGGCGCCGCTTGGCGACTCCGAATAGGAGGTGCTGAGGAATTCCCAGCTGATATAGGGCAGGCCGTTGATCAAGATATAAAGGATGATACCTGCCAGCACGATTACAGTCAGCAGCGCCGCACCGTTGATGGCGATTTTCAGTAAAAGGTCCGAGGGACGGCGTTTCTTTTGATAAAGGGATTTAGTCACGCTCCATCTGCACTCCTTTCCTGGAAATATAGGTAAAGGCGATATTGACAATCATGATAAATACGAACAGCACTAGGCCGATAGCGAACAGCGCCTGGCGGTGAAGGCCGGAGGAATAGGACATTTCAATGACGATACCGGTGGTCATCAGCCGGACAGTGCCCAAAATGGAAGGCATCTGCACCACGTTGCCGGCCACCATGATCACAGCCATGGTTTCGCCGATGGCCCGTCCCACGCCTAAAATAACGCCTGCCAAAATTCCGGATTTCGCGGCGGGAACCGTCACCTTAAAGATAGTTTTCACCGGAGTGGTGCCCAGGGCCAGGGAAGCCTCCCGGTAGGATACCGGCACCGCCCGCAGAGAGGTTTCCGACACACTGACAATGGTGGGGAGCACCATAATCGCTAATATTAGAATTACCGCCAGCAGGCTGTCGCCGATGGTCTGTCCGGGAAACATGCTCCGGATCGCGGGAACGATGATCAGCATCCCGAAAAAGCCGTAAACCACCGAGGGAATACCCGCCAGCAGCTGCACCGCCGGGCGGACCACACTGGCCACCCATTTCGGAGCGGTTTCCGACAGAAAAACCGCGGTTAAAATTCCGATGGGAACACCGATAATCACTGCTCCCACAGTACCGGCGATGGAGGAGAGTATCAAGGGCAAAATTCCGTAAACGCCGCTTTTCGGCTCCCATTCGGTGCCAAAGAGAAAATTTCCCAGGCCGATCTCCGCGATAGCAGGGGCTCCGGAAACAATCATATATACGGTAATGATCACCACGGAGCCTACTGACACGCAGGCAAAAATCCGGAAAATGCTTTCCGCCAGCTTTTCGCCGCCCTTGGTCCAAATAGCCAGCACACCGGCGGCCAGGCCTAAAATCAGGGTGAGGAGAAAAGGCCACTGATAGCTGATGATAATATTGCTGACCCCCAGGGATGTCACCGCCGTTTGAATGGAGGAACTGGTCATCAGCACAATGAGAGGGGTGGCTGCAGAAAGCACAAAGCCGGTTCCCGCCAGTCCAGGCTTTTTCAAAAAGAGCAGCGCTCCGCCCGTCAAAGCCAGCACCGCCCCGCAAAGCACAGCGATTTTGGAAAGCAAGGGGATAGAAATCAAATAGCCCTGAAATCGGATTCCCGGGCTGGTTAAAATTTGATAAGCGGACAGCACAAAGGTGCTGTCCTTAAAGGTATAATTGACATAAGGAAGAAAAAATGTCGCGATAGGAACGATTCCCATTGCAACGGCAAAAATCACCTTCAGCTTCCGCTTTTGCCGTTCCCTTTTCAAATGGGCATCGTCTTTCATGGTCGTTTCCATATGAAACCTCCTTGGCGCGCCCCCTCCTCCCCGCTGGGCCGCGCTTCTTTCGATTGGTAAAACCGCCAAACGGACCTCATGACATACGTCAATTGAGGTCCGGGCGTAAAATGTTAAAGGGGAGTTTGTAAAAGGCAAAGTAAATCTATGTAAAAGCTTCCGCCCCGTATGCTCCCGCGCACTTTTCAGCAGGCCCGCGGCGGGATCCCTGCGGCCAGGTTTGGCTCTTGCAGCTGCCGGGCCGCGTTTCTTCTTAATCCCGCGGCTGCCGGTTAATGGGCCGTCTGACCGTCCGGCCAGCTTTTCCGGCTGAGCCCTTGATCCTGCCATACGCGTCCTAGGGACCGCTGGGGAATCAGCTTATTGGTTTTCCGTATTCTCGTCAATGTCTACGGTAACCAGCTTCTGGTCGGCGATAATCTGCTGGCCCTCGTCAGACTTCAGGAAATCAAACCAGGCTTTTACCAGTTCGCTGTCGGTGCCCTTGGTATAGATCTGAACAAAGGGGCGCTGTACCACATAGGTACCGTTGGAAACATTCTCCTCAGTGGCTTCTACGCCGTCTACAGACACAGCCTTGATTTCATCATTGACAGAAGCCAGGGACACATAGCCGATGGCGGAAGGATCGGAGGCAACCTTGGAAACCACAATACCAGTTTCCTGAACCTCAGCAGCGTAAGCGCATTTCTTATCCTCGCCGAAACCGAAGATGCTTTCAAAGCCGTCTCTGGTACCGGAGCCTTCCTCGCGTCCGATCACAGTGATCGCGGCGTCATCGCCGCCTACCTCGCTCCAATTGGTGATCTCTCCCGCAAAAATTTTTTCAATCTGCTCAGAGGTCAGAGCGTCTACCGGGTTTTCAGGGTTAACCGCGATGGCGATGCCATCCAGCGCAATGGTGACCTTGGTGAACTTTCCGTCGGGATCCTCATCGTCCTTTACCTTTCTGGACAAGTCTCCGATTAAGGCAGTCCCGTCGTTGACCGCGGTCACAGCGGAACCGGAGCCGGTATTCGCTTTCTCTACGGTTACACCGTCATATTTCGCCATAAAAGCCTCGCCCAGTGCGTTGCACACGGCGGTCATGGAAGTGGAGCCGTTCAGCGTTAAGGTTCCGGAGAGACCGGCGTAAGCATCTTCTGAGCTGCCGTTGGATTCCACCTGAGATTCTGTCCCGCTGCTGGAAGCCTGGGCGGCGGAGCTGCCGTCATCGGTGGAAGTAACCTCACTGCTGCAGCCGGCGAACAGCGACAGGGCCATTAATCCGGCCAGCAAAATCGATGCGAATTTTTTCATTTCAATTTCCTCCTAATTTTCGAGTACGCTGTTATCTTACTTTTGCTATGTTAAATTTACGTTAAGCTTAGATTATATTTTCAGGCTAATCTCCAAAGCCTGCTCCTTCTACACTTTGAAAAAGCAGTTACGCTCCGGCGGCCCGCTGGAATCTTTGAAAACCTTTTTCCGCACCTTTCTTCATTTCTCTGCTTCTTCGTCCCTTTCGCGCCTCTTAAACCGGAATGGTATAGCTCTCCTCTAATTTTCTTCCTCAGCTTTCCGTCCGCGCCTCCTCTTACTGGAAATCCATAAACGGTTCGTTGCGCGAATTCGCATTGCGTGATGCCGTTCCCGCCGTGACCGTTTCCCGAGCACTTATATTCTCTCCCGCAAGATCAGAATGGTAATTTTACGATAGGGCAAAACGCAAAGAAACGCCTTCTAAACAAATTAGAAGGCGTTTCTTTCCCTGTTTGCTCTTAACGATGTATGAAAAAACACATTAATAATAAAAACGAATAAATTTAATATTATAGAAATCACAGGCCGTGATATCATCGGTCTGAATCTCATTGATCAAAATATAGTTGGCGCCCACCGCCAGAAGAACGCCGGTCCGGTCTACAAGGGTATTGGCTCCTACCAGGAATTCCACCGTGACGGTCCTTCCCAGCTGAGTTCGCAGAAATCCATTCAAATATTGCAGGCTTTCTCCTGAGATAGGCGGCGGCTGGTTGGTAGGCGTCAGCGGCGCCAGAGGATTTGTAGAGGGAGTCTGGCTTTGCATATGCGAGGTGCTTTCCCCTACGTTAGAGCCTGTCATGGGAACGCTTTGTCCCGGTGTGGGCTGAATTTGCGGAAGCGGTGCCGGAATTTTCGGATTTTGAATATTATAGCCGGCGATTTCTTCTAACGTGGGAATTCGGTTGCCTGGGGTAGACGGGGAAGGATTCGTCGGAGTAAAGACCGCCCCTGGTGAGCAATCGCCGCCTGCACAGGACGGAATTCCATAAATGCTGGCTAAATCTAATTGTTCGTTATTCATTAGGTACCTCCTTTATGACTCGGCATATTTTTCTGTAGGCCGATAAAAACAATGCTGGTTGATTCGGTTATAGGCCACCCCCATTCCGTTCGGGGGAAAATAAGTAGGGCAGGTTTCACTGTAGGGGTTATAGAAAAACAAGCTGTCTCCCACCGCGCTGAAGGTGTTCCCGGCCAAAACCCAGTCCGCGATTTGGTAATGAATTTCCTCCGGGTCCATGTTCCACACGTTCTGAGAGTTGTATTCCCCTCCCACTGTACTTCGCATACATACGAACTGACCGGGCTGCTCGATTATTTTTCGAATGTCTCCTCCCTGGCTTACCCGAAAAAATTCTCCGTAGGGGACATCAGCCCGGTTTCTCACCACTGAGGCTACCGCCGCCATTCCATCGTCGCCTTCTCCGCCCGCCTCGCATTTTATCAATCTCGCCAAAAGTTCTCTGGTTGTATAAGGCAAATAATCACCGCCTTTGATTTGTTCTTATTTATACTATGTTTTCCCTTGACATTTTGCGCCTTTTTCTTTAGAATAAAAGAACTTGGTGATGATATGCAGACCTCTCAACGGCCTTGGAACAGGTTGTTCCAAGAATAGTTAGCTTACCATTTAAAAATCACTATTTGGAGATGTACCCAAGTGGCTGAAGGGTCCGCACTCGAAATGGTCGACCAGACTGTTCATTTCGTCCACCCGAAAAACCAGCAGTGATGCGGGTTTATCTCAGTTCAAAAAAGTGAATATTTTGCTGTTCTGCCCTGTTGTTCTGTCCTCAGTATTTTTCAGAATTTCAGGCTTAACATATGGAGAGTTGTCCGAGTGGTCGAAGGTGCAGCACTCGAAATGCTGTGTTCCCAAAAGGAACCTAGGGTTCGAATCCCTAACTCTCCGCCAAAAAGTCCAGTAACCATGCGGGTTTGCTGGACTTTTCTTTTTTCTCCAAGTGGTTTGTGCCCAACATTTTTTGCGGGACAGAACAGCCAAAAATAGATATTTTTTACTTTACAACCGCTTCATTGTCAGCTTCTTCTATCTCACTCCACTTACTCTGAAAACCTTCAGCGTCCGGCAAAAACATTCCTCCCACCATGGCCTGTGCGGAGGATATCTTTGACGAATAATCCAAATGCGCATAGATATTTGCGGTTGTACTGAAATCCGAGTGTCCCAACCAGTCCTGGATCTGTTTCAAAGGGACGCCATTGGCCAGCAATAGGCTTGCACAGCTGTGGCGAAAATCGTGGAAACGCATTTTTTTCATTCCGTGCCTTTGAATAAAAACGGGAAATTGTGTGGTCAGATAGTCAGGTCTCAGAAGATCGCCCATTTCATCCACAAATACAAAGCCATCGTATTCGTAGTTGTAGCAGTTCCCGCAGACCTTTTTATTCAAAGCCTGTGCTTCTTCTTTCACCTTTTGAAAATATTCTTTGAAACTGCCCACAAGGGAAAGTGTGCGCATACTGGATTTTGTTTTAGCCGACTCCTGTTCGATCATCTGGGTTTTCCCATCAAGCTGAATAGAAGTGACCGTTCGTTTCACTGTCAGCGTTTCCCGTTCGAAGTCGATATCGTCCCATTTTAGTCCACATACTTCTCCGCGCCGCAGACCGTAAAAGACGGCAACCAAAACCGGTAGTTCCAGCTTAGTACCCTTGATCACCTCAAAAAGATGTTGAAGCTCCGCCGCATCCAAAAACACTGGTTGGAAATCATTCTTCTTTGGTCGATCTACTTTCAACGCCACATTCACTTTTGGAATTTTAAAAGCATTGCCGATCTTGACCCCTTGGATATATCCGTCGTTGATCAAGTCATAAGCAAGTTGCCGGCTGATACCCAACATCTGCCGAAGCTGGGCGACGGTCACGATGTCCGGGTATTCCGGAAACATCATTTTATAGAGTTCTTTTAACTCTGATTTTTTCATAGCGATTCCATCCTCCTTTTTATGGCTATGTAAGGCAGATACCGGCGTGAGGATCATCGTGCCATCCGATATCTGCTGCCGTTTCACCCTCCGGATTCCTACAGGCATTCCCGCTTTTCGGCGGGCGCTGTGTAGTCCTAAGTTATAAAAACGCAGGCGCTCCTTTACCTTTTGGTAAGATCTTGACGGTTTATTTCCTTTGGACGGTCATTCTGTTTCGGATAATTAAGTTTAAAGCAATTTATATTTGAAAATTAATTATATCGGCGTATTGACATCCAGGCAACACTTTTGTACAATGTTATTTATAGTGATGTTGATTTTACAAATAATAATGATTTAACATTTTCCAAAATGCAGGTGAGACGATGGATAAAAAATCAGTGCTCCAAATTCTGGATTCACCCAACGACGAAATCCAGGGAAAAGCAAAAAATCTCGTCTGGTGTGATGCCGAACAAAAAAGACTTTGTATCGCTGTGCAGGAAACCTATGAATTTGCTGAGGCAGACGCCGCTTCTCGGACATTTCCAAAAGAGAAGCTATCCACGATCTCCATGCTTGCCTGCGGAAAGCACGATCCTCTCCTTGTGCCGCCCCACCAAAACGACAGAGAACTCAAAAGCTATTGGAATACCTGTGGGGTGTTTCCATCCTATTTTGAATGCTTTCCATCCATGCAGATTGTGCCGAACCCCGATCTGGATGCTGATCCATACGAAATTGAAGTGGGAAGATTGATTCCGTTCAGCGGTGGTAACGTTGACTTCCCTTTGGGAGAGGGGCTTTTAAACTTTCTCTATGCCGACTTTGAGGCGGCGTGTGGTCCTGAGCAAATCACCTTTGAGCAAGAACGGGAAATGCGCCCTGTTGCATTTGAATCCGAAGCAGAACAAAAAGTTTTTGATTACCTCTGCCTTGCCGAAACAGTTAAGCATTTTCGTCCTGTGATTTATTCTTCTTTGTACACGATGCTGTTCCCACCGTTTCTGAAAAAGCGCACAAAAAAGGAGCTTTCAGCGTATCTTGCATACCTGAAAGCCCTTCAAACACGGTTGATGGAATTGATTACTTTTGTTTTTGATGAGGAGTATCATCCCTCTATTTTGAAAAAAATGAACGCCAATCAGCGATATGTGCTTTATTGCAGATCCAATGATTGTTCTGCCCGGTATGAATACCAGTACATTTTTGATTATCCAGAATTAGAACGAAAACCACTGAGCAAATATTTCAGTGCAGCCCAACTCATTGATATCGAACATGAGGAATACGAAAACGATGAACTGCGGACTTTTTGTCTGAAGCATCATGTTCTTCCGGAAGAAATCGATGCGATCACGGAATACACCTGTGATCCAATGACAAGATTTCAATGCTCCACCATAGAAGATATGCTGATGTTTGAATTTTGGGAAATGCTTACAAAATCCGTGCGACTGCGCAAATGCAAGCGCTGCGGAAAATACTTCATCATGAAAGGCAATTATGATACAAACTACTGCGACCGTGTAGAGGAGGGGGAAACCCGAAACTGTCAGGAGCTTGCAGCGCAGGAAAACTACAAAAAGAAAATGGCGGACAATGCCTCCATTCCGCTATATCAGAAGTATTATAAACGCTATGCTGCCCGTGTCAAAGTACGACAAATCAAAGAGACGGATTTTAAAAAGTGGAAGTATCAGGCAATGACCAAACGGGATGAGTGTTCCGATGGAAAGATCACGTTATCCGAGTTTGAAGAATGGCTGGAAAGCAGCTTTCCAAACCGAAAAAAGAAAAATTAAGCAAAAGGCCAATTAACGGCTGAGGAATCTGCTCTTGCAGATTCCTTTTATTTTTAGGCCTTTATATATACCTGATACAGAAAGAAAGACATCAAAAACGCTCTCAACCACCTTAACTCTCGTTGACCAAACGCCTAATTGGTGCTAAAATTAAGCTGTGATTGTGCATGTTTGTAGCCAAGGAGACGATGAATATGAGATTTGCAGAAAATGTGAAACAAATGAGACAGCGTTTGTTCTTTTCGCAAGAAGCATTCGCTAAGGAACTCAATGTAAACCTGACAACAGTTAGCCGCTGGGAGACTGGAAAAAGCAAACCGAATATGTCTACTATGCGACAAATAAAGGAATTCTGTGAAAAGCATAACGCTGACTACGAACCACTGGAAAGCAGTTGGCTTGCCTTTGAACAAGAGAAATAACCCATAGAACAGGAGAATCAATATGCCAAGTCAAATCCCCGGCAAGGGCAATTACAATTTTATAGATTTATTTGCAGGAGCCGGAGGACTTTCTGAAGGCTTTATTCAGGCTGGTTTTAACCCAATTGCTCATGTGGAAATGAATCTCTTTGCAGCTCAAACTCTGGTTACTCGAAGTGCCTATTACTATCTGAAGCAAACAAAACAACTGAATATCTATTATCGTTACCTGCGCGGCGAGATAATCCGGGATGAATTTGTAAAGATAATCCCAAATCGTATTTCTAAAACTGTAATTTGCGAAACGATGTCTGATGATACACTTCCTGGAATTTTTAAAACAATAGACGGGATTATGAAAATTCGTAATATCACGAATGTAGATGTGGTAATTGGTGGACCTCCTTGCCAAGCATACTCCCTTGTGGGGCGAGCACAAAGCAGCCACATGAATCATCCAATGTCGAAAGATCCGAGAAATGAATTATACAAACTTTACGCACGAGTTTTGAAAAGGTATCAGCCTAGAATGTTTGTCTTTGAAAATGTGATGGGTATATTTTCTGCAAATGCAGGGGCAACTTTTAAGAATCTAACAAAATACCTTCGAAGGGTTGGCTACGAAATAGAATATCATGAGCAAAACTCAAAGGATTTTGGAGTACTGCAAAATCGTCGTAGAATGATAATTGTGGGATGGTTGAGAAACAGTGGAATGAGCTATCCTACATTCTTGAAAAAAAAGACAACTTTCACGGTAAAAGACTTATTGGCTGATCTTCCTAAATTGACACCTGGTCAGGGCGCAACTGAGTATCGAACAGCTGGATGGAGTCAATGTGTAACGGAAACTGGAATACGAACTTCAGAGGATGTACTTACTCTTCATAACAGCCGCCCTAATAAAGAAAGAGATATTGAAATCTATAAAAGAGCAATAGAACTATGGAACGATGGACACAAGCGACTCAACTACAATGACTTACCAGAAGAACTGAAAACACATAAGAATAGGCATTCATTTGTGGATCGTTTCAAAGTTGTCGAGGGAGATGAACCATGCTGCCATACTGTTCTTGCACATCTCTCGAAAGATGGACACTACTTTATTCATCCGGATATAGAGCAGCATCGTTCTATAACTGTCAGAGAAGCTGCTCGTATTCAATCCTTCCCCGATAGTTATTTTTTTGAGGGATCGAGAACTGCACAGTTTATCCAAGTAGGAAATGCGGTCCCCCCTCTTATGGCAAAGGAAATCGCTTTAGGCATAACTGAGCAACTGGATAAAATACAGGAGTAATAATGATGGAGAGCAACTTGCTTTTAGAACAATACGGAAAATTCAAAAAAGCAGAGCTGGAAGAATCTCCTTTCCGCTGTCTGCTGGATACTAACATTGAAATCAATCCCCACCAGATCAATGCATTTTGTGCTGCGATTCAGGCTTTGAAAACTGGGGGTATTGTTCTTGCGGACGAAGTTGGTCTCGGTAAAACTATCGAAGCAGGTCTTACTCTCAAATATGTACTGGATTCAGGAGCGAAGCGTGTCTTGATTGCACTCCCAGCAACTTTGCGAAAACAGTGGGAGATTGAACTAGAAGAAAAATTCGGATTAGAATCCACGATTTTGGATCGCTTCACCGTGGAAAGTGAACCTACGGGATGGAAGATTCGGCTGGAGGATAAAAGCAAGGTGCAAATTATTTTGGCTTCTTATGACTACTCTTCCAAACTCATGAAACGATTTCCTAATGTGAAGTGGGACTTTATCATCATTGATGAAGCTCATAATCTTCGTAATGTTTTTCATGGCACAAAACGTGCAAAAAGGCTTTATGACCTTTCTCAAGGTATCCCGAAAATTCTGCTTACAGCTACTCCTCTACAAAATACCCTGTCAGACCTTCATGGTTTGATTTCCTTTATTGATCCGCGCATTTTCGGTAGCGAGAAGGTATTCAATAAGAGATTTATCGAAGGCGAGGACTATGCAGAACTAAAAAGAGAACTCATCCCTGTTTTGTACCGAACGTTTAGACGGGATGTTGGAAAATATATGGACTTCAAAAAAAGAGAATGTCGAACGATTGATTTCGTTCTTTCTCCCGATGAAGTCGAACTATATATGCGTGTGAACAACTTCTTAAAGCGTGACGCTTTGTATTCTATCCCCAATGCAAACAAGGGGTTAATTGTACTAGTTATCCGAAAATTGCTTGCTTCGTCAAGTTATGCCTTGATAGAAACATTTGAGGTGTTGAAAAGGAGGCTTGAAAAGTTATACGAAGGCACAAAATCGGCAAATGCTCAAGACGGTTTTGATTTATTCTGGGAATTTGTAGAAGATGAAATTGATGAATCTGGTTTTGAGGAAATCGATGATGAGGATACCGCTTTTCAAAAGCAGCAGATACAAGCTGAAATTGATGAGGTTAATGCGATCATAGAAACTGCAAGCCGTATCCAAAGTAATGCCAAGATAAAAGCCTTGAAAACTGCGATTCATACGGCTTTTGAGTATCAAGAAAAACAAGGTATTCCGCAAAAGGTTGTTGTATTTACGGAATCGAAGCGAACCCAGAAATACATTGCTTCTGAGTTGCGCAAGAACGGATTCGATGAAGATGATATTCTTTTGTTCAATGGCGACTTTAATGATGCCATAACCAAAGAAATTTATCGTGCGTGGAAGGTGAAAAACTTTGGCAAGACTAACTATGGTCGCGGAGTTGAGTATAAACACGCTATTGTGGATTATTTTAAGGAACATTCCAGAATCCTCATCGTAACAGACGCTGGTTCTGAAGGCTTAAATCTTCAATTTTGTAACACTGTTGTCAATTATGACCTTCCTTGGAACCCGCAGAAGATTGAGCAAAGAATAGGTCGTTGTCACCGTTATGGCCAAAAGCATGACGTTGTTGCAATTAACCTTTTGAACACTGGTAACGAAGCAGATCGACGTGTCTATGAGATTCTGTCAAAGAAGTTTGAATTGTTTGACGGTGTATTCGGTGCTTCAGACATTGCATTGGGGGCACTGGAATCGGGAAACAGTTTTGAAAAAACAATTCTGGATATTTATCAGCATTGCGGAACCAGAGCAGAGTTCAAAAAGGCATTTGATAAATTGGATCGTCAACTTGATGCCAAGCGCAACAAAAAGGCCATTGAGCTTCGTTCAATTTTAATGACGGAAAGTACTGGCGCAAAGGGCGCTGCGCTTGAAAAAACAAAAAAAGATATAGGTCGGTATCTCCGAGAAGTGGATTATTGGTCTCAGGTTGCTGCCCCAGAGGTCGAAGGGAAAACCTGCTATTGGAAAATTGATAACTGGGGTGAGCAAACTTTCGGTTCGCATGGAACCTTATTTGTTGGTGCTTTTTGTAAATCCAATTGTGAGATGCTTTTCCCGGTGTTACTTCTCTGCGATGAGCAAGGCAGATATATTGACTTCACCGAAGATGACATCATTGGCGCACTTGAGGCAGTGGATGATGGGGACGTTAGATACTTTAAGCCAACGGATGAAGAGATGGCGCAGTATAGAAATATTTATGACACTCTAGTTAAAGAGATGTTGGCCAAGTATCAAGCGACATCCAAACCTGTGATGGATTACAACAGACGCAAGGTAGAGAATTGGGCTGATATTCTGCGAGAACAGTTGAACATCCAGATTGCTGAGATGACAACGGAAATTGAGGAGCTGTCTGCCCAAGCCGCAGCAGCAAAAGACTTTTTGCAAAAGATTGATATTCGCAAAAAGGTTGAGGAGAAAAAGAAACAGCTTCAGAAGTTACAAACTGCCTTCCATCAAAAGGTCTCCTCTATCCAAGCAGAGGCTGAAAGAGAAATCTCTGACTTTAATCAGCAATTCGATATTCAGCCGATTTTACTTGTCAATGTTGTGCTAAAGTTCTGATAGAAAGGAATTGGAGACACAGTTATGGAACATAAAGGGAAATTGGAATTGACCTGGGTTGGAAAATATGATGACAAGGTGCTCGAACCTCGTATTTTAGTTGAGGATCGTGAGAAATCATATGGAGACCCCCATAGTGAAAATATGCTAATTCACGGGGACAACCTGATTGCGCTACAAGCACTTCAACAGGATTTTGCCGGAAAAATTAAGTGCATCTATATTGATCCACCATTTAATACCGGACAAGCATTTGAAAATTACGATGACAATCTCGAGATGTCTATCTGGCTTAGTCTGATGCGTAAAAGGATACAGTTGTTGCATGAACTGCTTAGTGACGATGGCACTATGTTTGTTCATATTGATGATGGGTATCTTCCATACATTACGATACTGTTGGATGAGGTATTTGGGAGGCATAATCGCTTGTATTTGATTACATTCAAGCAAGGAGCAGCTACTGGTCATAAGGCGATCAATCCTGGATGCGTCACAACCACAAATTATATTGTTATGGTTGCGAAGGATAAAGCTCTATGGAAACCAAATAGAGTTTATACAAAAAAAACAACCCGTGATACACGGTACACCAAATTCATCACGAATATCCAAGATCCTTTTTCTGAGTGGAATATCGTTACGTTGACAGAAGCCTATGCCAGTGCAAAAGGATTATCTTTGACTGATTCAAGAAAGGAAATAAAGGAGAATCCTAAACTAATGGATGACTTTGTTATGTCTAACGCTGCGTCAGTCATGCGTACGGCTCGTCCAGATATGAAGAGTGTTGGTAAAGATATTCAAGAAAAGATCAAAGAGTCTTTGGAAGATCAAACAAGTATCCATTACTTACATAGAGAAAACAATCCTGATATGTACTTTATCAAAGGTGAAAGGATTCTGTTTTACAAGGATAAATTAAGAGAAATAGATGGTGAACTTGTTACAGCAGAGCCATTAACTACACTTTGGGACGATATTCTGTCAAACAATCTTCACAATGAAGGCGGAGTAGCCTTTCCAAAAGGAAAAAAACCCGAACACCTGATAAAACGAGTGCTTGAGATAGCCTCTAATGAGCAAGAATGGTTTTTGGATTCTTTTTTGGGTTCAGGGACTTCAATTGCAGCAGCCCATAAAATGAATAGAAAATATATAGGAATTGAAATGGGAGAACAGGCTTATACACACTGCAAAAAACGCTTAGATGCTCTTGTTTCTGGTGAAGATAGTTCGGGGATCACGAAAGCTGTAAACTGGCAAGGCGGAGGTGGTTATCACTTCTATGAACTTGCTCCCAGCTTGTTGGTCAAAAATGAGCGTTTACCAATTTATCAAATAAACCCTGAGTACACCTTTGAAATGCTGTGTGAAGCTATTTGCAAAATTGAAGGATTCAAATACAAGCCAGACGGAGTGTATCACGGACACTCTTCCGAAAAGAGATTCATCCATATCACAAAAGAATTTGTAAACGCTGAGTACATTCGTTCCATTGCGACTATCCTTGGTGAAGATCAATCACTACTGGTGTATAGCACAAAGGTTCAGTCTGATCTGAGACTTCCAGATAATATTGAAGTTAAACGTATCCCGAAGGATCTGCTGGACAAGTGTACTTTTGAAAGCGAGGTGCGATAAATGGCTGATATTGTCGCTAAAATTGGATATGCCATGAGTCTGCGCAAGCCCCAGCAGGAAGCACTTTCCTATCTGGATGCAATCAGCACTCACTGCGATTATAAGAATGATAGTAAGGAAGTGATTGAGGCTGTTGCAACAGAATACTGTGAAAAGCAACGTAAAATCAAAGTTGATGATAAATTTGATTTTCCCTCTTTCTGCTACGCTATGGCAACCGGCATTGGCAAAACCCGCCTTATGGGTGCAAGTATTTATTATCTCTACAAATCGAAGGGCTATCGCCACTTCTTTATTTTGGCACCTGGCAATACAATCTATGAAAAACTTCGGAAAGAGTCTAATCCGAATCATCCCAAGTACATCTTTAAAGGATTAGAATCAGAAATGGGACGCCCGAAAGTGTATGACGGCGAAAACTATGATTCTTATCCTGTAAGATATGAGCAGATGAGCCTTCAGTTTGAAAAAGGCTCGGAAATTGAGCTGTTTATTTTTAACATCGGCAAGATTTTTAACAGCAAGACTGACACCCAGTTTAACTTCCATAAGTTCAAAGAAACCCTAGGAATGTCCTTTGCGGAGGTTCTTTCCAGTTTTGATGATCTTGTAATCTGCATGGATGAGGCGCACCGTTACTATGCCCCAGCTTCCATGAAAGCCATTAACTTTCTAAAGCCTCTCTTGGGCTTAGAGTTTACAGCAACTCCTAAATCAACCAATAACGTAATTTATGCCTATGACTTGGCTCGGGGTGCTGTAGAGGGATATTTGAAAACTCCTGTTGTCATGGGACGCTCTAACATGGCTGGATATAACGTAGAAGACATTGAGGAAATGAAAATACGCGATGGCTTAACATTGCATGAGCATCGTAAGGGAGTTATTCGACAATTTTGTAATGACAATGGTCTGCCGTATGTAAAGCCCATCGTTTTGATTGCTTGTCGTGATACAAATCATGCCAAGGAGATCCGCACACTAATTGATAACGATGGATTTTTGAATGGTAGATACAAAGGTAAAGTTATTGAAATCCATTCCAATATGAAGGGCGATGAATCGGAGGAAAACATCCGATTGTTCCTTTCCATTGAACACACCCAGAATCCAGTTGAAATTGTTCTTCATGTCTACAAGCTGAAAGAGGGATGGGATGTCAACAATCTTTTCACTATCATTCCGTTAAACGCAGCAAAAAGCGACATTTTGGCTATGCAGACTATTGGCCGCGGTCTTCGTCTACCTTTTGGCCAAACTACTGGCAATGAGGATATTGACACACTGGATATTGTCGCTCACGATCATTACCGCGAATTGGTGGATGAAATTAAGAACAGTGATATTTTCCGGTATCGAGATTTGGACAAGTCTGTGGTTGAACCTTCAGACACAGTAGATATTAGCAGTCCTGTTGACGAAGATCAGCTCACTATTTTTGACTTTGCTGTGACTGATGCTGGTGTGAAGTCTTTTTCAGAAATCAATACCAACGCAAAAACACAACAGGAATTGTATGAGGCATATTTGAAGGCTTTTGGTTCCGGGAAGAAGCAAGAAAAAACACAATCCGATATGCAACAGCTTACTATGGAGCAAGTTTTGGGCACGGGAACCGGTAATGAGGAAGCTAACCCCGACGAAACTCTGCATGATTTTCCGACAGATAGCAAGGGTAAAAAACCTTTATCCAAGGATGAATTTGTTCAGAAAATCAAGGAATATTCCGGTAAGGCTATTTCTGTACCGAAGATTTTGGTACAGACAACCTCTGAGGTCAAATTCAATCGCTTTGAAGTCAAGAGGAATATTCCAGATTTTGAAGTTGCAATGGCTGAAATCGAGAGATTTGATGCTATTAACCAGCAACTTCTGACTGCTGTTGATGCACAGATTCTGGAAGTAGACGATGCGCTGAATACCCTAGCCTGTATGCTTCTTGACTCTATCAGTGAACTATCCTACGAAGATGCTGATTTCATTATTGACGTTGTGGATCAGTATCTTGCGCAGATTGATGGTAATGAAGAGGATAAGCGTAAGATAGTTCGTCGTTATGCCTCACTGATCGTTTTTGACATTAGGAAGCAGATTTTTGAGCATACAGAACGTAAAACTGAGGACATTCATATCGTTCAGAAGGATTTGATTCTGTTCCGTAAGTTCGTAAAGAATGTCAAAAAAGATGGTCGCGTTCGTTTTGATAAACCGTTCACGGACAAGGCAAACATCAAGAAATACCTATTTACCGGATATAAGAAAGCGTATTATACCGAAAATGCTTTTGATAGTGATACGGAGCGTTTGTTCTCTATTATTCTGGAAGAAGATCCAGACGTGATTCGCTGGATTAAACCGCCTTTGAATCAGTTGGGACTTTTCTGGCAGGCTGGCCAACAGTATAACCCAGACTTCTTAGTAGAGACAATAAATAGAAAGTTCATGGTAGAAGTAAAAGCCTCCCATGAAGTCACCACAGATGAAGTTGTTGCGAAAGCGCGTGAAGGTATCAAATGGTGTAATTTTGCTTCTACTGCAGATCCCGACCATAAGGTTTGGGAATATCGCTTAATTTCGGATGATAACATCAAACTCGGAAACACCTGTAAATACACCTTGGGTACAGCACATAAGATCAAGGAGGGATAACCATGCCTGATAGATTTAAGTATGCAAAAGTGCGGCAAGAGATTATCAATGCACTTAGAACTGATTTGATGGGACCACAGTCTGCCGATGAGATATTAGACGAAAACCCAAAGAGCGCATACATCATCGGTATGCTTGCTTCTCAGGCAGTCGATAAAAACTCCTCCACTGCAGGTGAGCAGGAGGTTGATTCTGATATTGCATATGGAGACTCAGACGACTATACCGCTGGCGAGGATGATGATAATGAGCCGATCATGACAACCAGTTTTAAGTTGCCCACTTCAATCGGTATCAGTTTTTATATTGCATCTTCTACAAAGTCAATTAATATCGATGTAAAATGGGGCGACTATGTGCGTTCTATAGATAAACGAGTTGGAAAAAGCGGTAAGGAGTATAATCATGCCATCTTTACCCGACAGGCAATGAAATCCACAATTGTTGTTGATTTTGGCTCTTTTGAAAGAAATGCAGAGTTCCGTTTGGTGGAAGATTCAAATATCATAGTACATATTTCCAGAATTCTTCTGAAAACAGGATACTCCTTGGTAACCGCCTATGTCATGAACCAACGGAAGAACTCCGAGAGTGAAGTTGATTCCATGATGTTCCAAGTGGAATTGAAAGCATATTCAGCCCATAAGGAGAGAATTTTCTATGCAGAAAATATCTGCCGCGATGTGCTTGCTGAAGATGAGTTCTATTTTGAGCAGCGTCCGATTTTAGGTCGTGGTAGAAACTGTACTGCCACATGGGATGATGCAGTAGATGGTAAAAGTGCATGGATAAAATCTGATTTCATTCCTGAATATGAGTTTCTTGGCGTAAGCGCTGCCTTGAAGGGATTTGATAAGTTCTTTTTCTCTATGCGATTCATGTCCAATCCTAAAAACAAAGATGACATCCTTGAAAGACTAAATATTTTGGCTGATTCATACGGGAAATGGATCGATCAAAAACTTATCCTAGATGAGAAAATGTCTAGTCGTGAATTTAAAGATAAGATAGGTGACAAAGTGGTTTCCCATTGTAGAGAAGCTTTGGACAGAATTCGTGAAGGTATTTCTCTTATCACAGGTGATGAAATTGCGTTTGATGCGTTTTGCTTTATGAATCGCTCCATTCTGCTTCAGAGAAATATTATGAGTTACTCTAAAAAGCATGGTGCTGGCATAGAATGTAATTTCAAGGATTTTGTAGACCCAAGAAAGCCAGAAACCGATTTTGGATGGAAACCTTTCCAGATTGCTTTTATTCTTATGAATTTGAGTGGGATTGTAGATCCCTCGCATAAAGACCGTGAAGTCGTTGATCTACTCTATTTTCCAACTGGCGGCGGTAAAACAGAGGCATATTTGGGATTGATGGCGTTTGTCATTGCAAACAGAAGGCTACGGGCTTCAAAGACATCTGAATACAATTCTGATGGTGGCGTAACGGCAATACTTCGCTACACACTTCGTCTTCTGACCACACAGCAACGAGATCGTATAACAAAAATGGTTCTTGCTGCTGAGCTTATTCGTCAAAAAACATATCCCAAGTATGGAACTGAGCCAATCAGCATTGGTTTCTGGGTTGGTGGAGGTGTAACACCAAATAAATTCGAGGAGCTTGTAGAAAAAGCCGATAAGCCAGGTGAAGCAAAACGTAAACGTAATCTGCTCTATAAGCAGCTGTTAACTTGTCCATTCTGCGGCAAGCCACTTACTGAAGAAGAATTTTATATTGATCCAGAACAGAAATCAGTTGTAATTTACTGTGCGGATAAGACGTGCCTTTTCTACAAATACAAGCAAAATCGAATTAAAATCCCGGTATACCTTGTTGATGAAGAAATCTACGCAAAATGCCCAACGATTATTTTGTCCACAGTTGATAAGTTTGCTCGCTTGCCTTGGGATGTTAAGACTAACGCTCTATTCGGGCGAGTGGATAGAGTTTGTAGCAGAGATGGATACGTCGCTATAGGTGAAGAACATAAGCGGCATAACAAAACACAAACGTTACCAACATCAACGTTAATGCCAATTAGGCCTTTCCTTCCACCGGAACTAATTATTCAAGACGAATTGCATTTGATTACTGGTCCACTCGGAACTGTATATGGTGCATATGAGACCGTCATAGAAGAAATGTGTACTTATGGCGAAAAAAAGATCAAGCCCAAATACGTAGTTTCAACCGCTACCATAAAAAATGCATCAGAACAGACGAGATGCCTTTATGCACGCAAATCTACATCACAATTTCCACCAAACGGTTTTGAGATTGGAGACAGTTTCTTTATAAACGAGATTCCTGTCAAAGATGATCCATTCCGTAAATATGTAGGGGTTTGTGCACCAGGGCAATCTGTCAAAACCACTTTGCTGAGAATGTATGCGATTATTCTCCAGACTTCATTTCAACTTGCCCAAGAGGATGAGTACAAGGATGTCATTGATCCGTACTATTCGTTAGTTGGTTATTATAACAGTATTCGAGAATTGGGCGGTGCTGTTCGTTTGCTGCAGGATGACATTCCAAAGCGTATTTACCGAATCAAAACCAAATATCGCATGGAAAAGGTTCGTTATCTTAACAAAAAGGTTGAAATTACATCAAGAATGTCGTCTTATGAGATCCCCAAAAAGCTAAGCCAGCTTGAGGTAACCTGTGATTTTAAGGATTGTCTTGATACCGCAGTTGCAACAAATATGATAGCAGTTGGTATGGATGTTGACAGACTTGGATTGATGGTAGTAACCGGTCAACCAAAGCAGAATTCCGAGTATATTCAGGCCACTAGCCGAATTGGTCGCGCGTACCCTGGACTCGTGTTTACCCTATATAATCCATATCGTCCTCGCGATCTTTCTCATTATGAGAATTTCACTGGTTACCACGCTCAGCTATACAGATTTGTAGAAGGAACCACAGCGACGCCGTTCTCTGCAAGAGCCAGAGACCGTGTAATGCACGCTTTAATCATTTCAGCAATTCGACTCAAGTATCCAGAGATGGCTTCTAATGAGGGGGCCGCTGAGATTGCATCTCTTTCTGCAGAGCAAATGTCCGAGATAAAGTCTGCAATTCTGGATCGTTTGAATATAGTTAAGCCGGAAGTTCGACAGGACGCAGAGAATGAGATTGATCAATTTATCGATTGGTGGAAGTTCTTAGCTGCCCAAGGCAAACCTTTGCGGTATTATGTCTATGGAACAGAAAGATACAACCGACTCATGAACTATTACGGCCAGGCTTGCAAAGATACTGAAAAGGCCACGCTTAGTTCTATGCGTGAAGTGGAAAACGCCGCAAATATGTTCTATTACACGGAGGAGTAATATGGCTGGATATGATAACAATAAATTGGGTGAACTACGCCCAAACCAAATCATTACTACCTTTGGCCCTGGTGCAATCGTTGATGCGGTCAAGGATTCTGTTACGGTGCTTGATATTAATTATTGGAATGAAAAAGGAAAGAAAATAATTGATGGCAGGTTAGCATCCTATCTTGGGGTAGACTGCTTTTATATGCCGCGAACTTCATCTTCTGGCGATGTGCCGGTTATTTCTTTCCCATCTATCCATGTGTGTTCAAATTTGAGATGCGGTCGCCTTTTTGATGCACGAGACAATTTTGACTTGGACCGCTATCTTAGATTCGGAGTAAATTGTCCTGATTGCCATAAACCAGCGTATCCATCTCGTTTCATAACAATTTGCGAAAATGGACATATGGATGACTTTCCTTGGAGCTGGTGGGTTCATCAAGGAACTACTAACTGCAAAGGTAAGCTACGAATGTATTCTACCGGAAATACATCTACATTAGCAGATATGTGGGTTAAGTGTGAGTTATGCGGTGCGAAAAGAAGCATGAGCGGAGCAACTCAGGAAGATAATTACAGCGAGTTGCACTGTGCTGGACATCACCCATTCCGTCCGAGATCAAGAAACGAGAGATGCGACAGAAAAGTGATTCCGTCTCAGCGAGGCGCGTCAAATGTTTACTTTGCTGTAAGTAGGAGTGCTATTTCCATCCCTCCATGGGTCAATCCTTTATACAATTTGATTGATGAACATCTTCATGATATTGAATTGCTGAAGGATGTAATGGGAGATGATGGCATCACAGCTGCATATAAAAAATACTTTGCAGAGAGATATTCCCGTGAGGAATTTGATGAAGCTCTTGCTCGTAGGTTGAGTAATATTACAGAATTCAAAGAGATTAAGCAAATGGAGTATGATGCTATCACTCATCATAATGATCCTACTTATGCTTCAAATATGAAGCACTTTAAAGCTGAAGAAGATGAATTACCAGCTTATCTAAAGCCATACTTTAGTCGCATTATCAGGATTACTCGCCTTCGTGAAGTAAAAGTTTTGATTGGTTTCACTCGTGTTGATGCTCCTGATCCAGATGCAGATGTTCAGGCGAATGTAGTGTATCTTAATAAAGGGAAATCAGAAAAATGGTTGCCATCTGCTGAAGTGAATGGCGAAGGAGTTTTTATTGAGTTTAATAAGGACACAGTGAGCCAATGGCTTGATATACCGTCTGTCAAGGCACTTTCACAGCAATATGAAGAATGCTATGAAGAGTTTTGTAACTCTAAGGGATGGACATTAACTATCAAAAGAAATGCCACCTATGTCCTCATGCACACTTTTGCTCACTTACTGATTAAACAGATGTCGATGGCATCTGGATATTCTTCTTCAGCAATAAGAGAAAGAATCTACTTTAGTGAGAAGATGACTGGCATTCTCCTATATACAGGAAGTGCAGATAAAGAAGGTTCGTTAGGTGGCTTGGTTGAACTCGGTAATACTAGCAAATTGATTTCTTTAATGAAAGATGCGTTTCAAGAGGCGCTTCTTTGCACTAACGATCCTGAATGCATGAATAATGCACCTACTGGAAACAACCTGAATGGTGCGGCCTGTCATTCATGCTGTATGATTTCTGAAACGGCCTGTGAAAATGGAAACCGTATGCTCGATCGAGGATTGGTTGTTCCAATTGCTCTACGAGAGCAGGAATCGTTTTTCAGAGAGTTGGTGTGTGAGCTATGTCAACTGGAAATGTGAATTTGGATATCTTGCTCAATCAAATAGAAGCGGATAGACTCGCTGGAACTGATCAATCTATTCTTCAAATCATGAGAAGATACCCATCTTTGTCTCAAAAACAGGCAGAAGAGATTTACCGATTAATTTCAGCAGCGTCTATTAGTAAATCAAGCGTAACTGCTTCCTTAGTGGCGACAATCCCCCCTACATTTTCTGTTAAGGCAAAGTCAACAAAAAATACTGTCGAAAGCCTAATCCGAGAATTCAAACGCAGTGTTTTAATCACTGGATATTCGTTGTCAGGCTACTTTGCAGACCTCGTAGATGTTCTTATTGAAAAAAGCCAAAAAGGCATTTACATCAAGTTCTTTGTAAACAATATAGAAGCACAGAAAAGTTTTGATAAACTTTGTCGATACAAAGGGAGATTTCTTCATATCTATAATTACCTTGGAAACAGTGATTCAATGGCTGCTTTGTACGCAAAAGTGATCTCTGTTGACCAAGAAAAAACGTTGATTACTTCTGCAAATTTATCTTATCACGTGCAAGAAGGTAACATTGAACTGGGAACCCTCGTGGAATCGAAAGAACTCGCCAAACAGGTTGATGATCTTTTCACCTATCTGATTTTTTCTAAGACTGTTCATGAAATATAAAAGCGTGAAGTGAAGTATTTGGCTGAAAAAATATATAAGAATTGTCTTCAAGCCTTTCTATACTCGATGCTTTACGCGCAAATATGCTCTTTTTCAATTACTTGTGTAACCCTATTGCGAATATTGTTCAACCTTCTCATCCACTCCATTGGATTCTCAGTCTTAAGCTGTTCGGTTACACTTTCCCTTTCAGCGTATTTATTTACTAGCCTATAAAAGAGGGATTGGGCTTCCTCTTCCACATCCGCAAGGTGGGAATGGAGCTTGCCGGAGGTGAGCAGATTATAGTACAGGATTTTATGGTGGTGTTTCAAGTACCACAGCCGGCGTTGTCCCCATACACCGATGGGACGTTCTTCTTTACCAAGTAGGATAAGATTTGGAAGGCAATAATCGCCCTGCATGGTGTATGGCCGCCCATTTGTTCAAATATTGTTTTAGCCATAATAAAGACCTCCTTTGATACTGTTATTGTACCAAAGGAGGTTTTTGCTTACGAAAGTACGATTTTGATAATCGCACATTGCTTATCGAAAAATTAGTCAATTACGATTCGGCAACCTTTTATTCTTTCAGGTAGCTTTCAACCGGTGCGTCATCGCTGCAAAAAGTATCGAAAATCATTTTAGCACTGAGGCGAAAGCCGACAATGAAAGAATCCAGACCCGTATCGCCCATCACCTCCCCGTAAGCATTACAAAAATCAAGAAACAGCTTCTTTTCCTCGTCGTTTAAACGCTGTGTGAGTTTTTCTTCTAGATCATTGATGTTCTCTGAAACTTTCCGTATATGGCTGCCCTTCCGGTAGCCTCTCGCCTGTGGATCAAGGTTTCAGAAATACAATTCTTCCAAGAAATTTGTCATAGTTTCGCACCTCCCTTGTTACCGATCACCCGCAGATCGTAAACTTTCTTCCAATTCGCAAAGGATTGCAAGGTACGGATATGCCACGATGATTTTCGGATGATGGTGCGAAAACGAGTCGAACAGAAAAACTCCGCCAGATATACTTTCGGAATATGGTTGATGTTGTTTTTCTATGTATCCCTTGTTGCACCAGTTGTTAATCGTTGTGGTGCCATAGCCTGTAATCTTTGATACCACTTGCGTTGTCAGCACATCGGGATAATCGGCAAGCAGTTCTGTATAATATGTTCGCAGATATTCCAAGACAACTTCGGGAACCTCCGCTTTCATTTTGATGGTATAATTACCTATAATTACCTTTATACCAACCTGCCGGTGCTGGACTGTCCACGGTGCGATTTGTCCCGTTGCAGCCGCATAAAGTTCGAATGAACGGCCGTCTCTGTAATGCCGCAAAGATTTGCCTTGCGTTTGAATTTTCTGGCATCCTGTGGGGAAAGCCAGAACTGTTTTTTGATCCTTCGTTGCATGATATTCTTTCTTTCATTGAGGGGTATTAGGGGTGCGGGTCTCCGGTGGAGACCTCCGCGCAAAGCACAGAAGCACCGACCGAGGCGGCAGCCGAGACCTCCCTAACGAGATTCGCCGTTTTACGACCTTTGGGAGTATAAACGGTCTGCTCGCTAAGATAACGCATACTAAAATTTCCGCCTTGTTTTTCTACTTCAGAAAATCCTCTATCGCGTTTAGCCGATGGAGGATTTCGCTTCTTTCGAGTGAATCAAAATCTTTTTTCAGTTGTCGGATAAGCCGAAAAGTCTTGTAGATTTTCTCATCGGTTGCGGCTTTTACATCTTTTCCAAGCCCCAGCCTCCGAAGATATTCTGACAGAGAAAGTCCGCAATAATATGCGTTTTCGCTGAGTTCCTCCTTCTCGGTAGGTGTTACTCTTACGTTGATTCCAAGTGTTTTGCCTCTCATAAAATCTCAATCCTTTCCTTTGTTTGTGACAGCGATGACGGTTGTGACGGATATTTCGCTATACCGTGATATTCCCGTCATTTGCGTCACCGCCGTCACGACGTATGAATTTAATCAACCTGCTTTGCCCGGTGCGTTTGGTGCGGTACTAGATCCCGACAGGCTCCAGCACTTCATAGGAAAACTGCCTCAAATACTTCGTGACCACATTAGGCGTGGTTTCCGTCTCCGCCATATCGGCGATCAACTCGGCGGCGGTTCCCACCCATTCGGTGCGGACTTTCATAAATTCCACAACCCGAAAAAAGAATTGCGGAATTTTTGCTTTGCGGATTTCTTCTGTGTTTTTGTGCTCCACAAGTTCCCATTTCAGATCCTGAAACCGCAGGGTCATCTCCTGATATTCCACATCCCGTCCGCAGGCAAGAAGCGTGGCGTCCCGTCTGTTTCGCTTGCGCTTGAGCACATAATTGGTGTCCGCCGCTCCGGTAATGCCGGTAGAGCCGCCCACCTCGTTGAACGGGTCATCCCCCTCCTTGAACTTTTGCAGATAGTGGACGAGGATAATGGAAATGTCGTACTCGTCGGTGATCCGCTTAATGGAGGAAATGTCGTCGTAATCGTTGCCTTACATTCCCGCTTTGCCGACGCTCCCCTTGGAATCCCGCACCTTTGGGAGTGTGTCGATAATCACCAGCTTTGTCTTCGGGAAGTCCTCTAAAAAGTTGATGATTTCTTCTCCCAGCCCGTTCCCAATCAGGCCACAGGTCACGGTCAAGTGGAAGCTGCGTGTAGAATCATCTGTCAAATCAAACAGCCGGTCTTTGATTCGCTTGAGCGTATCCTCCAAATAGAAATACAGAATATCGCAGCGCATGGTCGGGATTCCCCAAGCTGTAAGCCCCTGCGACACCTGCAATTCCAGCCACAGCATTAGCCAGCTTTTGCCGATTTTGGCGGCGCCGCTCAGGACATTAACGCCATACAGAATCAGCCCATCGACAATGAGCATGGTCTTGCTCATCGGTGTGGACAGCAGGGTTTCTGCGTCCACGGTCACTAATTTTCTTTTTATAACTGCATCCTTTCGTTTTTGTTTGTGGACGGTTCGACCGCCGATTTTGAGGCTACGGGGAATCTTATACGCATTGCCCCAAATCGGCGGCCGCCAACCTTGATTTTTCAGGCTTTTTCCGTGCCTAACGGTCCACTTCTCCGCCTGCGTTCGCTCTCGGTTTTCTGCTTTCTGTGGATCCGTTTGCCGCAAGTGGCGCAGTATTTCTGCCGGTTGGAGTTGGGCGTAAAATCCGCTCCGCACTCGACGTAGCGATATGTACGCTGTTTGAAAATCTCCGCATACAGCTCCTTGTCGGCTGGTAAAACCGCATTCCAAAAATACTTGCATATCAGGAAAAACTAAATCATCTGCACGCAAACGCAGCCGTCGCCGTCGTCCAGCAATGGGCAGTTTCCGTCGTCATAATTGGCGCAGAGCCTTTTAATCATCCGGTTACACCACCTGTATCTCGCCGTCGCTGATCAGTCTGTACGCAAGCGCACGGCTGACGCCGAGCATCTCCCGCAGCTGTTTGATGGTCACGATATCCGGGTAATCCGGGAACTTCATCTGGTAAAGTTCTTTAAGCTCTGATTTTTTCATAGCTTCCATCCGCCTTTTTATGGCTATGTAAGGCAGATATCGGCATGAGGATCGCAGCACCTTCCGATATCTGCTGCCGTTGCACCCTAAGATTCCTATTCCTACAGGCACTCCCGCTTGTCGGCGGACGCTGTGCAGTCCCAAGCCATAAAACTCAGGTGCTCGTTTGCCTTTCGGCAAAGTTATGGCGGTTTGTATCCTTCGGACAGTCATTCATTTCTCAAGTTGCAGCTTATCGATGAATACCCTAAGTCTACACCTAAAAGACCGCACAATTTATCGTTTTGATATGCATGATCAATGTAAATGCTGTGGACGGTATTATCGAGTGGATATTCAAGATGAGGACAAACAGCATTTTCAAGTTCTCCATGTTGCTTGTCCATTCCGTGGAACTGTGATGTCGGGAAAAGTCCATATAACGTCAGAAGCCTTTTCCTATATTGGCGAAATAGAGAACGGCAAGGACCCATATTTCGGTCTGGAGTTGTGGTTTCTGACATTTTTCCATAACAAACCAGTTTGGGCACTAAATCGGGAGCATTTAGCCTATCTAATTGGCTATCTCAGTGCTGACCTGCGTGAAAAGCCGTTCAGTATCCCGAAGAAAACACAAGCAGACTATCTTCCTACTTTTATGAAAACGGCAAAGAACAGGGAGTGTATTGTCAAGCTTCTAAAAAATATGTAGAAAAACAGTAGAAGGGAGTGAGAACATGGAACTATCCATACAAGAACGATTGAAAGACCTGCGTGTGGAGCGTGGACTGACGCAGAAACAGCTTGAAGAACAGGTAAATCTCTTCAAGTCCGCACTGGGCAGTTATGAAGCAAAGGACTTCAAGGACATCAGCCACTATGCCATTATCAAGCTGGCGAAGTTTTACGGTGTGACAGCCGATTACCTGCTGGGTCTGTCAGAAAGCAAGAATCACCCAAACGCCGATCTCGCAGAATTGCGTTTGAGTGATGATATGATTGAACTATTGAAAAGCGGGCTGATGGATAATTCCCTCTTGTGTGAACTGGTGGTACATCCGGATTTCCCCCGGCCCATGGCAGACCTTGAAATCTATGTAAACGGTATCGCTGGCAAACAGGCGCAGAGTGCAAACGCCATTGTGGACGCTGTGAGTGCAGCGGTTATGAAGCGGCACATTCCCAGCTTGACTGACCCACAGCTAAGACAGCTTATCGCCGCCCACATTGACAAGGGCAGTTCTTGCCGCTATGTGATACAGTAGGATATAAACAAGATAGCTCTTGACCTGCGGGAAGCACATAAGAACGATTTTTTCAGCGTCCCGGAGGACAACCCGCTGGAAGATTTCTTGCAGTCCGTTGACGAACTGCAAGCCTGGACAGCGCCCCGGAGCAAGCGGCTTTGGCGTTTATCTGTAAGCGGCTCAAATTGAATTTGAAGAAGCTGTCCGAAGAAGAAAAGAAGTGGCTGAAAAAGATTGCACAGAAGTCGGACTTGCTGAAAAATCCAAACCCACAGAGGGGCGGAAATGGTTCGTATTACTTGACAAAATCATTTGATTATAGTAAACTAATCACAATTTGGTGATGTGGCGTATCTACATGAACCGAGCAAAATTGGTTAAACAAACAAACTGCGTATGATGTTACCGCGTACGGTTTCGTTGAAAGGCAGTTGTTATGTTTCCTATTTTGTCCGGTTCTTTTTTGCTTTTAGGAGGTATTTTAATGAACAAAATTATTTATCGCCCTTATCGATCACAAGATTTTAACCCCCTTTCTGATATAATCAATATTACATGGGGATATGAAAAACTTATACTCCCGCCACTGCTGTCCGGATGTCCAATGCCTATTTGCGGTTATGTCTGGCAGAGCAGACTTTTACGCAGGTAGCTTTAGACAACGGGAAGCACATAGGGGTTATTATGGGGAATAATCTTCATAGCACCCATAGGCCCTTAAAGTTTCTGATACAGGCAAGATGGGACTTGTTTGCGCTTTCTCTAACGGCAGAAGGGCGCAGAGCAAGAGACTTTTTAAGGAAGTCGATAAAATTTATGAAAAGTTATTATCTGCGCAGTCACATAACAATGGTGGCAAATTGTCTTTTTTGCCATACATCCAGCGTATCGCAGTTTGGGAATTGGTAAAGAATTATATAGCCGCTTTCTAAATTATATGAAAAATGAGAGTATTGAGCATTGCTATGTGTATACAGATACCACTTGCAACTATGGCTTTTATGAACGACAGAATATGCTTCAGTGTGGAACAGAAAAAATAACTTTGCAGCTCAATGCCAGTCCAAAGAACTTTTTGTTTTTTATCTATGATAATTAAGTAAAGAGGAAAATAGTATGAGTAAAAATAATGAAAAAAGACTACATTTTAAGTCGGTAAGTGATAAAAACCGCAAGGAAGTTGAGGGCTTGACTGTATTTTCGGAACAAGCGGGCTTTATTGAGAGCGTAAGCGAGTGCTTGCAGGAAGCTGATGAATTAGAGTTATGGAAGCCTGTTGGTATTTATGATAAAGATATATTGATAGGTTTTGCCATGTACGGCTGTTTTCCGGAACCAGTTCCGGGACAGCTGTGGCTGGATCGACTATTGATTGATAAAAAGTATCAGGGAAAAGGATACGGAAAGCAGGCGGTACTTTTACTTCTTGATAGATTACATACAGAATATCAAAGCGACATAGTATATCTTAGTGTGTATGAAAATAATCCCCATGCAATTAAACTCTATCAACAGATTGGTTTCAAGTTTAATGGAAAATACGACAGCAAAGGGGAACACATTATGGAATATCATTTTGAAGATGTTAGTAGCAAAGCTATCCGAACCAGTCAACGGTCAAGATAAACGGCGCACAAATGCGCCGCCGTTGACAGTCCCGCCCGCCTTCGCTGATAGGCAATCAAGACGGGAAAGCCCTAAAATTGCTTCCCGCTCATTTCAATTTTGAGAGAAAAATCCCTCTGTTTTTTCGTGAGTGTGTCCACAAGTTCGGGGCAAAATGTCCCGAAGTCGGGCGTGGGACGAGAGACGGGAGATTTCATATTGCGCCCTGTCTGCTGACGAAACCAGCCCTGCACTTGCGACTCCACGCCACGCAATCACAGCCCTGCTTTCCTGCTGCTTCAAATGCCCTTGCCCTCCCCGGCGGCAACCTCATTTTCGTGACCAGATAAGTCTTTACGATCCTAGAGACCCGTTTACGCGGGTAACAAGTAATCCTACGCGTGGCTGGCAGGCCAATATAAAAACGCACTTGTGCGTTGCAGTAATTTTAGGGCTTTGCCCAAAATAGAAATACCCCCGCAAAGCGGAGGATATTTATTCTGGAAGTCATCCAAATAAACTGTTCTATTCCTTATAAATCGGCAAAAAACATTGATTTTCTTTTCGGCTTGCTGTATAATTATGTTGTGTTTTTATATCTACCCGAAAGTGAGGGCGAAAAAATGGATTTGTATGTGGAACGCTGGTGCTCTATGAAAGAGATTTGCGAATATCTTGGTGTCAGCCGTGATACCGTACTCGCTTGGATCGAAAAAAGAGAAATGCCCGCCACAAAGATCGGCAGGCTTTGGAAATTCAAGATCAGCGAAGTGGATGCTTGGATGAAATCCGGCGTAGCTGCAGAGAAATAGCGAGGCGCACCATGGACGAAAAGAGACTGAAAGCCTTTGAAGATATGCTCGCTGCCATCCGCAAGCAGTACGACGATACAACGGAAAAGATGGCGAAACTCAAAGTCGAGGGCAAGGAGAAAACCGTCACCTACCGCCAGCTTTTCGCCAATAAGCTGCAAATTCAGGCGATGCTGAGTTATTACAGGACGTATGGGCTGTTAGAGGTTGAGTAATAGCAAATGACAATGAAGCGCAGCCTAATACGGATATTGAAGCACAAAGCATCTTAACGTTTAACATAAATACTCACACAGTCAACACAAAAAGCATCGACCGCAGTTATCACTTTGAATATTGCATGGTCTTCAACATGGAGGAACTATCATGAATTTAATGGAATTATCATCAGACGATAAAGTGGCATATTTGATTAAACCCATCTTAAAAGTATTGCAAGAAGCCGGCGGTCAATTAGAGCGTTCTGAAATCAAAGAGCGTATTACTGAATTAGACGACCAAATAGCCGAGTATTCGGAGGTTGAAAGGAAATCAACGAAAACCGGAAACATATACAAGGATTTTGACTTTAGCTTTAATTTTGCGATTAAAGATTTGTCCTTTAATGACTTGTTGACTTATATGCGATCCTCCCCGGTGACCCTAACTGAAAAGGGTTTGTATCTTGATGTTGATAAACTTGATGTGCAAAAGGAAATTATGGAACCGTCAAAAAAGTGCTGGGCAGAACGTAGCCAAAACAACAAGAAAGATAAAACAGATATTGCTGAAAATGAGGAAGAGCCACAAGCAGAAGAAAAGATCAAAGATGATTTTAAGGAATCTCTGCTTACCGCTATAGCGAAAATGTCTTCCAAAAAGTTCGAAGCCTTTTCGAGAGCTTTACTGAACCGTATGGGCGTCGAATTTACCGAAAAAGGCGTTCAGGTAAGTAATGACGGCGGCATTGACGGCTATGGCTACCACACGGATGCCAATGATTTCAGAACAACAAGAGTTGTGATTCAGTGCAAAAGGTATAATGTTGCTCCCGTATCCGAACCGGAAATCAATCAATTCTTGGGAGCGATGAATAAGTATCAAGCTGACTATGGCGTGTTTATCACTAACGGAAGATTTACAAACGCTGCAAGAATCGCCGCAAGAGAAGGCTCTCCGATTACCCTGATTGACGGCAACGAATTGGTTAGGCTGGTTATTAAGTATGAGTTATACATAACACCTGTTAAAACCTATGTGTTAGATGAGTTTTACGACACAGAAGAATAAAATGGGATATCCGCTAATTATTGGAGGAGCAGTATGTTCTACAAAATGATAGAGAACAAGTGCAAAGAATGGTACGACTCAAAGCATTGCACGGTTCACAGTTTAATTGAATACATAACGAAAACTGGGCAAATGCGTGACGCCCAAATTGAGGCAATTAAAGTATATCTATTTCTTAAAATTGGTTGTGAATGTAAGCCGTTAGAATATTTGTTTCGATATGGCTGCTTTAATTCAATTAACTTGAACAATGTAGAGTTATCTACTTCTGCCCGTGAGTATTTGGAGGAAAATCCGGGTGCAACAGCGTTGTTTGAATATGCTTGCCTGACAAATGACAAGGGTGAACAGGTATCCGAAAAGCTGGAAAAGCAAATTAAAAACAATCCGTCAAGCATTGATTATGATGGATTTTTCCGCAATGTATTTTATGGGGTTTCTTATTCGGACTATCTATTCAGTCTTCCTATGGGCGCAGGCAAAACATATTTGATGGCAGCGTTCATCTATCTTGATTTATACTTTGCCCTCAACGAACCAACAAACCCTGCGTTTGCACATAACTTTATTATCTTTGCACCATCAGGATTGAAGTCCTCTGTTGTTCCGAGTCTCAAAACAATTCAAAACTTCGACCCCTCTTGGGTCATTCCGGAGCCTGCTGCAACCAACATTAGACGCATGATTTCTTTTGAAGTTTTGGATCAGGGAAAAACCGCAAAAAAGTCCAACAAAACCAAAAATCCGAATGTACAGAAAATTGCAAATCATCAGCCGCTTTCTGAGTTGTTTGGGATGGTTGCCGTTACAAACGCAGAAAAAGTAATCCTTGACCGAATTCAGGAGAAAAACGGTCAGATCAGCCTATTTGAAGAAAGCGATGATGAAAAGGACAGACAGGCAAATGAGCTTCGCAATTTAATCGGAAAATTACCCGCCCTATCCATTTTCATCGACGAGGTTCATCATGCCGTCAGCGATGAAATTAAGCTCCGTGCCGTCGTAACCAAATGGGCGCAAAATAGCACCGTAAATTCCGTCATTGGTTTTTCCGGTACGCCTTATCTTGAAAAAGTTGAAAAGTTTAAGGTTGTAGATTCTCTTTCTGTCGGCACAGCGGAAATCACAAACATTGTGTATTACTATCCGCTTATTAACGGCGTGGGAAACTTTTTAAAACGTCCGGTTGTTAAGATCACAGATATCACAGAAAGCAGCCTGATTATAGAAAAAGGCGTCCGAGAATTTCTGGATACATACAAAAACGCTATTTATTCAAATGGATTAACTGCTAAATTGGGCATTTACTGCAGCACTATCGAAAAACTGGAAGAAATCGTTTATCCGTTGGTCTCCCGTATTATTGCCGAATACGGGCTTGGCACAGAGACCATTCTGAAATTCCACAAAGGGAACAAGCAATATAAGCAGCCGCTTGACAGTCAAATGCAATTTGATATGTTAGATAAACCCTTTTCGAAAATCCGCATCGTTTTGCTTGTTCAAATTGGAAAAGAGGGATGGGATTGTCGTAGCCTTACTGGAATCATTCTCTCGCAAAAAGGGGACTGCCCCACCAATATGGTTTTGCAAACCTCTTGCCGTTGTCTGCGTCAAGTGATAAAAGGCAGTCCGGAAACCGCACTGATTTATCTAAATGAGAGCAACGCAGAAAAGCTAAATATGCAGCTTGAAAAGCAGCATCATATATCGCTCAAGGAGTTCTCTGCCGACAACAGAAAAACGCCGCTGAAGCGTTATGATCGCACAGCATATTTGAAACTGCCCAAAGTGGATTTCTATCAGCTGAAAATCAATTATGATACTCTGACTGTAGAAAAGGCGAATCCGGCAAAAGGGATCGCCGATTCAGCAGAATCCGCGCACATTGCCGACCGCATTGTCAAAACGACCGACCTTTCTATGGACAAGAGTAAAACCAGTATCAGTGTGGACGATACGGAATACGGCACGGAACCTTCAACTTTCCACTCTTGGATATATGGCATTATGAAAGGCGGTTTCGGAACACCTGCTGCTGACGACTTGACGGCTTATGAAAAAACGTTAAAAGATATTTATCTGAAAATTACATATGAAAAGAACGGTTCTCGGTATTATAGTTCCAAATATGACCACAAATTGGTAGAAGCCAATATCCGAAAAGCCTTTTGTGACAAATTGGATTTTCACACCTCACAGGAATTGATTCCGGAAGAAGCAGAACTTTTAAATATTGCAAACTTTACACCGGAAGTTTATACTGAAAATCCAAAAGACTATTATCCCGAACAGAAGGTAGTAGAAAATATTGTTCTGGATGATAAAGGAAAACTCAAAACCGATCCTAAAATGGAGGAAACGATTCGTTATCTTGAAGGGAACGGAAACGCAGCCATGGCGGCGGCGCTCCGAGCGCAGAATGTTTCCCACAAAAACAAAGACCGTTCGTTTCATTATCTTCCTTACCATACCGATAGTGGTTTTGAGCAGACTTTTCTGAAAGAGGTTTTGTCTTTTGACGAGATAGAGCAGCTTGGTTTGGAAGTGTACTATAACGGCGACCGAGCCATGACGGAATTTAAAATCAAGTGCTATAAGCAAAACGCCGGCAAATGGAGCTATGTGGGCATGTATACGCCTGACTTCCTAATTATTAAGCGAAAAGACGGCAAAATTCACAAGGCGATTATTGCAGAAACCAAGGGCGAAATATATGCAAACGATCCGAGTTTCAAAGATAAGCGTAACTTTATGGAAACTGAATTTTCAAAAAAGAACAATGCTGCTTTTGGCTATGAGCGGTTTGATTATCTGTATTTGGATGATACACTGCCCGAAAAAGATCGTTTAACTCTGACACATAGAAAGGTGAAAAACTTCTTTGAATGCGACAGGTGATACTTTATGCCAATGATGGAACAGGGAATATATACAGATACAGGTGATAAGCCTTCTGAATTTGAGTCTTGCTATTATTTGAATTTTCAAATTACAAGTGCCCTGTATTCTTTAGCTTGTATTGACAATTATAAATCTGCAAGGCTCGATATTTTTGAATCGGAATCGCAGTATTTGCACTACTATACAGACCATCTACTCTATTCTATTGGGCAGATTAGCAGCCGCTTTGCAGAAAGTAAGAATGACCAACAAAATGAACGCGTGAAGTTAAATCGTTCAAACTTTCAATTCAGTAGCAAAGATTATCCCATATTAAGCAATAAAAAATACAGGAATACGATTGAGCACATCGATGAGTATAATCAATACGTAATCGAACGCTTCCATGGTGTTGGCGGATTCAATTTTATAGATGTTAGTGTAGATCCACAAATGATGTACCATGTTTTACAGAATAAACAGTCACACATATATACTTTGGATTTGATAGATAGGAAAATCTATATTCAAAGGAAAGAAAAAGAATTGATTTTGAATGTGGACGAATTAAAAACAGAATTAACTCGATTGCGAAATAGTGTAAATTCATTCTACAACGCAATCAAAAATAGTCCATTTCAGGGAGGATACTGCAATGCCGATTAAATATGTACCGTTTATCCCCGAGCCAATTGAAGGACAGGCTGTGCTGGGCAATTTTAACCGAATTCTGAAATACAAAGGCTCTGATGAAACCTCCATGATTTTGGAGCGTGGTATGCCTTTATATGAAATGGAAAAGCAGGAAACCGTGGGCGAAAACAAAGGCCACAATATGGTTATCCGTGGAGAATGTGTTTCTGCCTGCGCTTACCTCAAAGAACAGGGTATTCAGGTTGACCTTGTGTACATTGATCCGCCCTTTGCCAGTGGTGCAGATTATGCGAAGAAAGTATATATTCGTCGTAATCCTAAGGCAGCAGAAGCTATTGCACAAGCAGAGCAGGAACTGGATATTGACGAACTGAAAGCCTTTGAGGAAAAAATGTACGGCGATGTGTGGGATAAAGAGAAGTACCTCAGCTGGATGTGGGAAAACTTAATGGCGATCAAAAGCATAATGGCGCCAAATGCAACTATTTTTGTTCATCTTGATTTTAATATTTCTCATTATATAAAAATATTACTGGATGAAATTTTCGGAGATACAGGATTCCTAAATAATATCGTATGGTGCTATCAGACAAGACAATTTAGTAAGAAATACTTTAACCGAAAACACCATGATATATTTTGGTATGCTAATAATCCTGACGAATACATCTTTAATTGGAATGTTTCGGGCGTACTACAAGAATATTCTGAAGCAACAATAAAAAAGTACAAATTGCATGATGAAAATGGTTATTATAGACTGTGTGGAAGGGGCATTGAAGGAAGCCCAATTAAAGGTGCGAAAGATGTTGATCCTCAATGGGAGATAGATCATCCAGAATTAGTTGTACGAGATTATCTTAGTGAAGGATTTGCACCATCAGACTATTGGATGATTGATATTGTTAATCAAGCAGCTACAGAACGAACAGATTACAATACACAAAAGCCAGAGGCTCTTTTAGAACGTATCATTAAAGCTTCCTCAAACGAAAATATGCTTGTTGCCGACTTCTTCGGCGGCAGCGGCGTGACAGCCGCTGTTGCCAACAAACTCGGTCGTCGGTTTATCCATTGCGACATCGGTTTAAATTCTATCCAAACCGCCCGTGATCGCCTTGTTTCAGACGGTGCGGAGTTTGATGTGCTGGAAATCAAAGACGGCGTTCAGCTTTACCGCAATCCTGTTCAGACCATGGATAAAATAAAATCACTGATCCCGGGACTGAAAAACGAAGATTCGCTTAACTCTTTTTGGGAAGGTGCTATTTCCGACAGTAAGTATGGCACAATTCCCGTTTATGTGCCGAATTTGATGGACAGCAGTTCAAAGTTGCTTGATAAGGTCACGATGAACCGCATTATTCATCAGGCGATTCCTGACTTGGACAGTAGCATCAAAAAAGTAATCGTCTATTACATAGACATCACCGATGAAGCGGAAATTCAGAAATTTATCAAGGAAGACGACAGCACAATGGTTGAAATCGAGCTGCGTGATCTGAAAACCGTACTGGACGATGTTGTTATCGGAGATCATGTCGAATTGCACGCCGAGGAAACACACGATGTGTTGTTTGACGGCTGGGCTGTATTCATTGATGCTTTTATGAGCGACCGTGTTTTTTCCAAAATTCAGGAGTTCAATCAAAAAGCGCTTCTCAATTCCTCTGCAAAGAAGCCTTATAAGCCGATTGAGATCAGTGAAAATGGATTGGAACTCATTGAGTTTCTAAGCGTAGATTGCACAGCTGCTGACGGCGTATGGCATTCCGACAGCGAAATCAAAATCGACAAAAACGGTTATGTCATTCGCAGCGGCGAAAAAACTAAAAAGTTTTGGGACGGATGCATCCGTAGCGAAAAAAAGCCGCTCCGCCTGAAAATCCGCAACATCTGTGGCGACGAAACGGTGTGGAAGATAAATTGAAAAAGATTATAAAAAATGCCTTGACCAACTGAGAAATGGCATTATCGGAGCTACTCTTAAGACATTTCTTGCAACCAAAACGGTTGTATTTGTCGGTTTCTCATTTGGTGATGAAGATTTTAATCAGATTATTGATTATTTGAGAAAAGAGTTGGGTGCCATATACCCTCATATTTATTTTGTTACATTAGACACCTCGCTCAAAGATAGATTAAAATACCAAAACTCTACTGCCATTACAGCTGTTGAGGCTTTCAAAAAAGAATTGGATAGGGTTTCTACTATGAAAAGTAAATATCATCGTTTTGCAAAAAAAAGTCGATGAAAAATGCGGCAAAGGTATGGTAGTACACCATCCGCCCCTTTGAAATGTAGCAAAGAGAAAAGGTGAGACTGTGAGTTCGACACGTAAACACTATAAATATGAATATCTAACTTCTCGTTGGGGCGGCATGAAATTGCGCAAAGAAATGGGCCCCCGTATTGAACATGGCTTTCTGGATTTCTTAAAGAAAAACAGAAACTAATGAATTGCTGAAAGATAGAGATAATTGCAAAAAATTTTATCGAGAAAAGTATGACAGTACATCTTCACATTATCTACACTATTCTCCGACTGTGTCCGATGAACATAAGTATCTACAAATGCTTACTATTTGACGAAAAATCCGTTATACTAAATTGTAACCGCATTTTTGTTCCAAATCGCCGACAGAAGAAAATAAAATCCGACTTCTATTGACATAAATTAAGGATTAAGCTATAATTGTATAATTAAACAGACAGTAAAATTTGCTTAAAAAAAGACGCTTATTTTTCTTTTTCACAATAATATTCGCTGTTTTACCAGTGTCTTTGATTCTATAGATTATTAAAATAATCCACTTTTTTATTGCGATTTTTTCAGAACTTTGTGGGAATTCTTTATAGAAAGAAGATCCTTATGTTTTGATTTGGCGTTCTTCCGGTGGATATTTTTTATTGGCCTTTTAGGAATTGTTAGAACTCAAATTTCCTTTGTTTTACAAGGCTGGAATCAGATTCTTTTTATCCTGCGATTTCCTATGGGAAAGCGGTTGACAACATATGCTTGCCCGAGTAGAATATACAAAGGATCCGAAATTTGTCGAACGCAAGCCGGTTTGTCTTTTGGAAAAGCAGCGCAATTCCCGCCGTGGTCGGTTGATTTTGCATAGGTTTTGCCCAAAACCTCGACTTCATAAATTTAAAGAAATCAAGGAGGAGATCGGATGGCATTGAAAGAGGCGCTTCAGCGCGGTTCTATTCAATCATCTCCGTATCAAAAGCAAGGAAACGTAAAAAATTCAGATCAGCTTCACATGTTTTCAGAAAATCAAAAAGCCTATTTCGTGGTAAAACGGTCATTGGATATTGTACTATCCTTTTTATTGCTAGCGGTGCTCAGCCCTATCTTTATCATATGTGCGCTGGCAATTAAGCTGGAATCCTCTGGCTCTATCATTTTCCGTCAGGAACGGGTAGGCAGAGGCGGCGAGCCGTTTCGCGTTTATAAATTCCGTACCATGTATAAACATACGCCTAATAACGTTGCCACGAATCAGTTTAAAAACCCCGGCCACTACATTACAAAAGTCGGAAAAATTCTTCGTGTCACCAGTTTGGATGAGCTTCCTCAATTGCTCAACGTCTTAAAAGGAGAAATGAGCCTTGTTGGGCCTCGCCCTTTAATTCTAGCGGAAGAAAAGATCCATTCACAGCGTTTAAAAAGAGGCGTATACAGTCTTCGCCCCGGCGTAACCGGATATGCCCAAGTAAACGGCAGAGATCTGGTCGATGAGGAAAGCAAGGTAAATTTAGATACGGAATATCTCATGCATATTTCCTTCTTTCTGGATCTCAAGATATTATTAAAAACCGTTGCTGTGGTTTTCAGCAGAAAAGATTACCAGGAGGGCTGTGTGGAAAACGCGGATGCTGTAACAGCTAATAAGCCTGAAGACGCCAATGCCGCTTAAAAAATTTTTCAGCGGCATTTTAATATAATCCGCTTTTTCATACGGCATACCGCACAGATTAAAAAGCCTCCCTTGTATTCAAAAGCAAGAGAGGCTTTTCTTTGCTTTATAAATTGATAAAAAAGCATTTACAAATTCCTACTGGCCGCCCCCTAAAAAGCATAAAGCAAAAATTTTTCCACAAAGGAAGAAATAAACGAAACAGACGGTTAGGCAAACCCGCAGAGAAAGCTTTGCTGTATCATTTTATTAGCCGAAACGGCATGAGATCCGTTCTATGCTGTTCTTCCAGCACAAGATTCAACCCTTCAAACGGGAATCCGCAGGGAACCCTCATGCAAGGGTTCGGAGCCTTTCCCGCATTAAAAAAGAGGCTTCCTTTAAAGCCTTGGCTTTCTGCTCCAAATCCGAGCCGTCAAAAGCAGAAGCCGGACCTGAGGCGCTGAAAGCAGCGACCTGGCTGCTTTCCGGCAGCAGCACAGGCACGCCCACACATTTCACGCCATACTCATGTTCCTCGTTATCCACACTAAAGCCTTTTTCTCGAATCAAGGCGGCTTCCTGTCTCAGCCGGTCCGGCTCGGTTATGGTATATCGTGTAAAGGTGTGAAAGGAAACTGATTGCGTAAGATAAGCCTCCAGTTCTTCCGAAGGCATAAACGCCATCATCACCTTTCCCAGCGACGTACAATACAGCGGCGCGGTTTCGCCAATAATGGTCCGATAGGGAAAATGATTGTCCTTTTTATGCGGGTAGGCGCTGCAAAGGTAAAAGACCTTTTGCCCTCGCAAAACGGCAAAATATGTAATGGCCCCCAATTCATTGGAAACCTCCTTCATAATGTCATACAACACGCGCTGATACCCTAAATTTTCATTAATCAAATAGGAAAACTCCAGCAGCTTCAACCCCAGGCGGTATTTCCCGGTAGCCTTGTTCTTTTCCAGATATCCATGCTGTTCAAAGGTTGCCACAATATTAAACACATTGCTTTTATGCAGCTCCAGGATTCTAGCGAGCTCCGTGATCCCCAGTTCAGGGGTGACGGAGCCAAAGCACTCTAAAAGCTTCAGAGCCTTGTCCAGAGATTTCATTTTCGGCTGTTCCGTATTGTCTTTTTCCAACTTGATCACCCCATATACCTTCTCGCGCCCGGCAGGCAAATTCTCAGAGACGCAGGAATATTCTAACACAACTCCTGGAAATTCGCAAAGCACTTCAATAACAGGATTTCAGGATTTTTTCAACAGTACCTTTTTATTATATTTTATGGACCACAGCCGATTTATTTTAAACAGCGGGAAAAGGGCGGCGCGGTAAAAAGCAAGAACAGCAGAAAACCGAATCAAACGCCTGTCGTTCGTCATAGTAAAAACCACAGTTGGTATTTCTTGAACTGAAGCAGCTTTCCCTAGCGTCTCCGATAGTTCGGACAAGCCTGCGGTTTCCCTTCCCATAAAAAAGCTCCGGGATGGAAGCGACGCTTCCGCCCCGGAGTTTTTGTTTTGCTCCCGTTAATTCATTATGCACTGCTGTTTGGCCGTCAGCGGGAACACCAGCCCCAGAATCCATATCCCCCGTTAAGAGCATCTATGAGCGGGAAAGAGAGCTTGACTGGGCAAGCCGGGAACAATCCGGCCCCTTTCCCGGCTTGTTCTCGGCAGAAAAACCAGCCTGCCCCCCGGAATATCTCCGACAGCCAGTTCTGTTTGCAGAAGGCTTCTCTGGTTCTTAGGTGCTTAAATTAGGTGTTTACCACCGGTTAAAGCCGCGCATCGTCAGCACCTGGCTGCTGACGCCCTGGGAAAGCTCGGACACTAAAAACAGAGCGCCGTTGGCCACAGTATCCGGGGAAAACAGATCCCCGCCCGCTTTTAAAATAAATTCCCTCGCCGCGGATTTCTGGAACATTTCCGTATCTACCGGGCCGGGACAAATCACGTTAACCCGGATTCCGTTAGGCCGCTGCTCATCGCCCAGGGCCTGGCTCAGGCAGAGCAGCGCTGCCTTAGAGGCGGAATAAGCGGAGCTGCCCGGCAGTCCCCGGAGAGCCGCTCCGGAGGCGATGGAGCAGATATTTCCGCATTTATTTTGGATCATGATCGGCAGAACCGCTTTAATCATCAGCACTACCGAGCGGAGATTGACCTCCATGATTTTATCAAAGGTTTCCATGGACATTTCATTCAGGGGCATTTCCCGGGAGATTCCGGCGCAATTCATTAAAATATCCACTGTGCCGAATTTCCGCACTACAGTATCTACCGTATCCATTACCAAGTCTTCCACCGTTAGATCCGCCGCGATCGCCTCCACCTTGGTTCCAAACGCCTCTACCTCAGCCTTGGATTCCTTCAGTTCCTTTTCCAGAATATCCAGCATTACGACATCAGCGCCCTCCCGGGCGAATTTCAATGCCACTGCCTTTCCGATGCCCCTGGCCGCTCCCGTCACGATAGCGGTTTTTCCCACTAAAAGCTTTTCCATTGTCTCCAACCCTTTCTGATGATAAAATTTTCCGCCGCACCCAAAGCGGCGGTTACCCTTTTATGTCACAGCGGCGGCTTCCGCTGCTTCAGCCCATTTATTGTTCTTCAATACGGAACATTGTTCTTTTTTATATTTATTATAAAAGCCGCACAAAAAAAAGTCAATCATAACCGCTCTTTGGTAAAGTCCCTTGAGAAAAATCAGGAGACGGCCGGCCTGAATCCGTTCGCCTTTTTCGGTACGCAAAGGGGATCTGGTATTTACTTTTTAGCATATTCGGAGTAAAATAAAGATGCAAAAAAACGTTTTAAATCGTAAAAGGGGGATTTGCTGTGAGAATTTTTATGGTGTCCGATATCGAAGGGTTAACCGGCGTTTATCATTGGGCCCAGACAAAGCCAGGCAACCCCGCCTATGACGAAGCCCGCGAGCTTCTGATGGGCGACTTGCTGGCGGCGGTGGAAGGCGCCCATGACGGCGGCGCCGATGAGATTGTCATTTATGACATGCACGAAAGCGGACGCAATATCTTTACCGACCGCCTGCCCGCTTATGTGCGCCATATCGCAGGCAAGCCTCCTGTTTTGACCGAGGAGTTTCGCATGGGTAAAAGCTATGACGGCTTGTTCATGCTTGGCAACCATGCGATGCCCTTCACAAGGGATTCTGTGCTCTGCCACGCCTACTGGCTTTCCGACGGCATGTTTACCGTTAACGGCATCGATGTTGGTGAAATCGGTATGGAAGCTTTGATCGCCGGCCAATACGGCGTCCCCTTGCTTCTGGTTACCGGCGATCTGGCGGCGAAAAAGGAAGCCCTGGCTCTCTCCCCAGACACCCGCTGCGCCGTAGTGAAGGAATCCTCCGGCTACCGGAACACCGCCGTGTGTTATCCCGCCTGTGAAACACAGGAGGAAATTTACCGTCAGGCCAGAGACGCGGTAAAGCACGCCTCTGAAATCGCTCCTGTAACGCTTCAGGCGCCTTACACCTTAAGGTTTACTTTCCGGGGCCAGGTTCGGCCTGAAATAAAGGCCTTGCCGGGCATTGCCGCCATAGACGACAAAACCTATGAGCTGAAAGGCGGCGACCTGCATAAGATGTGGGAGCTGGTAAACGACGCCTGCTGCAACTGGCTGGATGTTTAGCTTTGAGAAAAATCCGCCTCTAAAGAGGCAATTGAGGTGATAGCTTGTATCAAATTCAATTTTCCCGGGGCTTAGACGCTCTGCCCCTGGCCAAGGAGCTTCGAAGGAAGGTCTTCATAACCGAGCAGGGCTTCCAAAATGAGTTTGACGACATTGACCGCACCGCTTGGCACGTGCTGATCTCTGAAGGCGGCTTTCCCTGCGGAACCGGACGAGTGTTCGAAACGCCGGCCGGCTCAGGCTGCTACCACCTGGGAAGAATCGCGGTGGAAAGGGATTATCGAAAACAGCACATTGGCTCTCTGGTTTTGAAAAAGCTGGAAGAAAAGGCCAGGGAGCTGGGCGCCAGGGAGCTTCAGCTTTCCGCCCAAGTGCAGGCCCAGGGATTTTATGAGAAAAACGGTTACCAGGCCTTTGGCTCCATTTATCCCGATGAGCATGTTCCCCACATTTCTATGAAAAAGAAGGTTTAATCGTTTACACAAAACACAGCAAAATTGGACAATTCAGGCTGGCTTTTGGTCCTGCCGTTTTGTCCGATTTTGCTGTGCTTTCTTTTTCTCTCTCATCCTGATTTTTCCTAGTAAATACGGTCAAAATTCCTACTTAAATCCTGTGGGATTTGTCAATTGAAAATTAAGGGAGGATGTTTTATAATTCGCTTGTAAACGATTACAGAAAGGTGACGTTTATGCTGACGATTAAAGAGGTCGCTCAAGCGGCAAACGTATCTGTTGCCACCGTTTCCAGGGTGCTGAACCACGATAAGCGCGTCGCTCTAAAGACAAAGGAGCATGTATTAAAAGTGGTCAAGGAGCTGGATTATACCCCTAACACGCTGGGCCGGAATCTTCGGGTCAGCGCAACCAAAAAAATCCTGGTGCTTCTGCCGTCGGTTCTCAACCAGTTTTTTTCCAGCGTCATGCAGGGAATCGAGGAAAGCGTTCAGGCCAGAGGCTATCAGGTGATGATGTCCACCACCAGAAGCGACCCTCAGATTGAGCAAAGCTACATAGAGTTTCTATACAACAAGAGTATTGACGGAATTATCTTTTTTAATTCTGAGCAGACGCCGGAGGCCATTGACCGGCTTTCAAAAAAATATCCTATCACCTTCTGCATCAGCAGTCTGGAGGGAGCCAAAGCCTCGGCGGTGACTATCGACAACGTGAGAGCGGCTTATGACGCGGTATCCTCTCTGATACAGGCGGGGCACCGAAAGATCGCCTTGGTGTATGAGCCGGAGGCCTCTCATGGAAAGCTCAGGGGCCAGGGCTACAAAAGGGCGTTAGCCCAATTCGGCCTGCCGATTCGTCCCGAGTATTTGCAGCCGTGCGATTCCTCCTTCGATTCCGGCGCGGAGGCCTGCGGGCGGCTGATGGCTCTTTCCGATCCGCCCACCGCCATTTTTGCTATTTCCGACGTGATTGCGGCCGGTGTGGTTCAGCGGCTCCTGCGTCTCCAAAAAATCCCCGGCAGAGACGTGGATGTGTTTGGTTTTGACAACACGGACATCTCCCGGATGATTACCCCGACCTTGAGCACGATACAGCAGCCCGGCTATCTGATGGGAAAGCTGGCAACTGAACTGCTGTTTGAAAAAATGGAGGATTTAACCGCTCCCAGCAAGACCATCTTTGTACCTCACGAGTTAATTTTCCGGGAAACCACCCGAAAAGCTGTAAAACCAGAGGAGGAAGGCACATGAAGCTAGGCGTTTTCACCGCGATCCTAGACCATCAGCCCTTGGAAACGGCGCTGGATTATTTGCAGGGCCTTGGCGTCCAGGCGGTAGAGCTGGGCTGCGGCGGCACCGCCGGACATTCCCACGCCAACCCGGAGATTCTTTTGAATGACGCCGGCGCTCTGCGGGAATTTCAGCGGACCATTGACAGACACCACATGGAAATCAGCGCCTTAAGCTGTCATGGCAATCCGGTCCATCCCAATCCGGAGACGGCCCGGGCCTATGATAAAACCATACGGGACACGATCCTGCTGGCCCAGCGGCTGGGGCTCCGCCGAATCAACACCTTTTCCGGCTGCCCCGGCAGCGATCCTGACGCCCACTATCCCAACTGGGTCACCTGTCCCTGGCCGGAGGATTTTCAGGAGGTTCTGGACTACCAATGGAACCAGGTCCTCATTCCCTATTGGCGGGAAACGGCGGCCTTCGCCGCTGAGCACGGCGTTACTCAAATCGCTCTGGAAATGCATCCGGGCTTCTGCGTCTACCATACAGAGTCGCTCCTACGCCTGCGTCGCGCCGTGGGAGAGCAGATCGGCGCCAATTTGGATCCCAGCCATCTGATCTGGCAGGGCATGGATCCTATCGCGGTAATCCGGGCCTTAAAGGGCGCGATTTTTCATTTTCACGCCAAGGATACTAAAATTGATCCTTACAATACGGCGGTCAACGGCGTACTGGACACCAAGCCTTACCGGGAACAGGAAACGCGGTCCTGGAACTTCCGAAGCGTTGGCTACGGCAACGGCCCGCTGTATTGGAAAGATATGATCAGCAATCTGCGGCTGGCAGGCTATGACCACGTGATCAGCGTGGAGCATGAGGACGGTTTAATGAGCCGGTCGGAGGGGTTAGCCAAGGCCTGCGGATTTCTAAAAGACATTATTATTCAAGAAAAGGTGGGTATGACACAATGATTGCAAAATGCGGCACTGTTATCATTGGGTATGGCGGCATGGGGGGCTGGCATACTCAGCAGCTTAAAACCATGGAGGAAATTAACCTTCTGGGAGTGTACGACATTCTTCCCGGCAGAAACCTGCTGGCGGAGGAAAAGGGGCTTCACGCTTACAGCTCCTTTGAGGAGGTGCTCAACGATCCCCAGGTAGACCTGGTGACTGTGGCGATTCCCAATGATCAGCACCGGGATGTGTGCATCCAGGCGATGGAAGCCGGTAAAAACGTTATCTGTGAAAAGCCGGTAGCCTTGAACAGCCGGCAGCTCCAGGATATGATCGACGCTTCTAAGAAAAACGGAGTTTTGTTTACCGTCCATCAAAACCGCCGGTGGGATGAGGATTTCCTCACTATGAAAAAAATCTACGACGAGGGCACTTTGGGCCCTGTGTTCAATATCGAGACCAGAGTCCACGGCTCCCGCGGGATTCCCGGCGATTGGCGCAACGCCAAGGTGCACGGCGGCGGCATGGTGCTGGATTGGGGCGTCCATATGCTGGACCAGATCATGATGATGGTTGAGAAACCCCTGCGCTCCGTTTACGCTATTTTATCCCATGTGACCAACGACGATGTGGACGACGGCTTCAAAATCTTCCTGGATTTTGAGGGCGGGCTCAACGTCCAGGTCGAGGTAGGCACCAGCAATTTCATCAATCTGCCCCGCTGGTATATGCAGGGAAACAACGGCACCGCTGTTATGCCCGACTGGTTCGCGGAAAACGGCAGGATCGTCATGGTATCCGATTGGGAAAACCGGGACGCGGTTCCCGTCGTGACCGCCGCCGGTCTGACCAAGACCATGGCTCCCCGGACGGACGACACCATTTTAGAGTATCCCCTGCCGGTCCTTCACTCCGACGTAAGGGACTTCTACCGCCGGAAATAGTGGAGGAATGTTACAAGCATACAGACCGGATTGTGATTTCTACA
>OHAA01000033.1_pt1 | contig 59325 bp, 55 predicted proteins | sample 1606051 | NCBI WGS metagenome assembly OHAA01 (sample SAMEA3541493, study PRJEB24748) | human gut metagenome | biome: human gut; feature: human-associated habitat; material: faeces | place: China | collected 2012
ATTCAACGTCGGGGTTCCCGTCGAGCGTGACGCTCCGGGAACCCCCTTTTTTTGTCTTTTGGTTCGTGTTTCCCGCGACGCGCGGGAGGCTCCCAATCCACAACATTCAACTTAATAATATGAAGATCCTTGGTAGAGCGCTCCGCTCCCAAGGATCTTTTTGTATTTCTGGGCAAATAATCGCCATTCCAGCAAACTGCCCGGCATAACGGAATGGTGGCTCAGCAAAGCCGGGCCAAGAAAGGGAAGGTCGGGAACGGCCGCAAATCCATGTCACAGTCCATTGCGCGAAACAATAACACGGCAACGCAAGATGACGAGAACATCTCCATCAATCTTATTCTTGCCATTCTGTCAACTGGAATCATGGCCTTCACGTCTGACCGTGTTGCGGAGTGTGAAATTCCGTTGGCATTTGCTTGCGTATGTGCTGCTGCAGTTTGTGACGATCGGTTACGGCTATATGATTCCGAACGCTTCGCAACTGGGATTCGGCGCGTCTGTGCTTGCTGCAGGCGTGGTGTTGCTGCCTGGCGCGTTGCTGGGAGCGGCTAGTGCTCCGGTTTCGGGATCGCTGCTTGATAAGTTCGGTCCGGTCCGTCCGATGTTCACTGCCATGATCGTCGGCTTGCTGGGAACCGTGTTGATAGCCGCGTTTATTGGCGCAGGATCGTCGATGGTCATGTTCGGCTTGTGGTATTTCGTGTATATGCTCGGTTTTTCCATGTGCTTCGCCAATACGATGACATGCGGTATGGCCGTGCCGCCGCCTGAACTGAAAGCAGACGGCAATGCGTTGTTCAACACGTTCCAGCAGCTTTCCGGCGCGGTTGCGACCACGGTCATGGCCGTGTTCCTGGGCGTTGCGCAGGCTGGACACGGTTCGGCTAGGGACGCCGAATTCGTGACCGCCACGCAGTCGGGCGCGCACTGGGGCTTCGTGTTCCTTGCAGTGGTGATGGCGTGCGCCATACTCGCCAACCTGTGTGCCTTCGCGTCCAAACGATAGCTGCTGTGCTCACGGTACGTGAGCTCGTGTCCGGATCCCTCCACTCGCTGGAAGAATCTGGACAATTCGGGGGTGTATGTGCGGGCAGATTCCTCCAGTGGGTGGGAGAATCCGGATGCTGGGAAGCATGCCAACGTATCAATTCCTCCAGTGGGTGGAGGTTTCGGACTGTAGAAGGCCTATGGGCGTACTGATTGTTCCAGCCACTGGAGGAATTCGGACTGTGAGAGTCTTGGCAGCGGGCTGATTCCTCCAGTGAGTGGGCGATCTGGGACGCTGCGACACGCCGATTTGGGGTTTGAAAGAAACTGTTGTATCCTAATCAAGTTGCGTTTCGCGGATAGACACTGTGAGACATTGCATAATTGGAGAATTCGCCTAGTGGTCTATGGCGCACGCTTGGAAAGCGTGTTGGTGTAACAGCCTCACGAGTTCGAATCTCGTATTCTCCGCCAGTAGGGCTTCCGGATGATTCCGGAAGCCTTTTTTTCATGCCCAAAATGGCGGAATTTCAACGTTTTTGGCGTTTTTTCAACGATTACCCCCTCTCCTTCATCATCCTTTTCGACCTGTCTTTTACAGTAAGATAGGCGGCAAGATAAGCGGTGCCGCTTAAGCACTTGAGCGGCAGACTTCAGAGTCGCCCGCTTGGCAGCTTTTACGTCGGTTGAAATTGATCATCATGGCACGCACTTCACAAAGCACACGGCCAGCCAGTCGACGACGCCGGTTCGGCAAGATTGAGAGAAAAGTCGGTGCCAACGGGTAGATCTCCTACGACGCCTCATACATACCGCCCGTCGAAGCCCGATCCCAGTATCCGCATCTTCCTGCGCGCATTCACAAGCGATTCGACGAAGGCGATGAGACCTAGGCGGAAGCATGGCTCAACGAGGCAAAGCGGTTGATTGACCTGAACGCATGGGCTCCGGCGGAAGTTACGGACAATGCTGATGCCGGCAGCAAGGTACTGTTCCGTGATTACGCAGCCGACTATGTGGAAAAGCGTTGCAAGGTGAACAACGAGCCGATTCAGCAGACCACCAAGGAAAAATACCAGCAGTATCTGCGCGACTATCTGAACCCGGTTCTGGGCAACAAGCCCATGGCTGCCATCAGGCCTGCGGATATTCGCCAGTGGTACGACAGCATGTACGTCACCAAGGATGGCCGCGGCGAAAGCATTCGCCGGCATGTGTTCGAACTGCTGGACGGCATCATGTCGCACGCGGCCAATGCGCCGCTGGACGATTCCGGCACCACGTTGATCAAGCGCAGTCCAGTTCAAGGTTCCGCGCCCTGCCACGAAGCATGTGCACAAGATTGCGACTTATGCACAGGTACAGGCCATCGCCGATCAGATGCCGCCGAGCTTGGCATTGGCCGTGGCGCTATCTGGCTTTCTGGGACTGTGCCAAGGCGAAGCATTGGGCCTACAACGCCATGATTTTGAGCTAGACGAGCAACCGCCGATCCTGAGACTGCAGCGCTTGCTAAGAACGCCGTAACACCGAATGCCACGACGTCCGAAGAGAGCGCACAAAGTTCAGCCAATACGTCAAGCACTCAGAAGGCTGCTTCACTAGACACCATTCCTTCTGACGCCAAGAACTCCGCTCTTCAAGTATTGGCGAACACCATTGCCGTCATGCCTTCCGATGCCCGGCTGAGCGTGCTGAAGGCCTTGGACGACAGTCAACGCGCGAAAATCCTCAAGCTGTTACCTCTGGATGTGCAGGTGGATACGGTTCAGCGACTTATTCAGGCGCTCGCCTGAATGGCGCACTCAATAAGCACGGAGAAATCCACTTAACAAATTCAACCAACTTCTACCAGAAGCCAACAAACTCCAAGGCCACTGGACTCAACCAAGACAAACGGGCTCATCAAAGGCAACATGCCATGAGCCAATCTCATTGCAACCAACAAAGCCTATTCGGTCTTATTCTGAACGCCTTATTTCACCGCAGAATCACTTGTTTTCGTTGAAATTCCAACGATTTCACGACCACACATCTAGTTCAAGCTTCAGCCGTTTTCAGCCTTTGCGCTCCTTGGAATAACGTCATATCCTGAATTCCAGCTTCCCGGGGGCCGGCAAAAACTTGGGGAACATGCACCGGTGCAGCCAACAACCACAACAGAACCATCTAGGGCGAAGTGCGTCCGAATTCGACGGAAGCACTTCGCTCCTCAGGCTCTGTTCCGCACGAGAGCAAGGAAACATATGGCTGCAATTCCAACGAAGAATGACTACCCGCGCCTCACCGCCAAGCCAGCACAAGTGGCGGAGATGCTGGGCTACGAGGACGTGAAAAGCGTTTACGGATTGATCAGAACCGGAAAGATTCGCGTTCGCAAGGTAGGCAACACGTTTCTGGTGAATCTCACCAGCGTGCGCGAATTCGCAGGTGAGGAGTGAGCATGGCAACCTCATACGAGCGAGTGCTCGAAGCCGCGAGACGCTATCCTCGAGATCTCAGGCTCCAAGAGCTTCCGCGCGACACCTCGGAAGACAACACGCTCAGTGCAGCTGCCTCGCCCATGACGGAGACAGCGGCACTTCACTGCACATCACCTACGACCAGTCCAACGGCAAAACCATGCTGCACTGCTTCGGAGCGGAGCACTGCGATATCGCTTCCATTGCCGGTGCACTTGGATTGAAAATCATCGACCTGTTCGATCAACAAAGCGGACCTCAAGGCCATGCCGATTACAGCGGCTACAACAGTTACAGCTGCGATAGCCGGCTCACTGCCGCCGATTTGGCGGCCATACGGCATGCGAATGTCACGAACGCTCCGCTTCTCAGCAGAAATGAGACAACGACGATTACACCTGCACACACGGAAAACTCTGCGGAAATCAGACAGCGGTACGAGATGCCCGAACCATACTTGGAACCATTGGCCCTAGGCCGATCCCCTATGTTCGCCGCCATCTGCGCAGCTATTGCAGTTCAGCCAAACACCGGCCTGCTGTACGGCACTTGCTCAAACTGCGGCGCAGCTGACTCGCTCACTGTGCTGTATTCCCCACTGGAAAGCGCCACATTGCTCCGCTGCAGCACTTGCCAAGCCGACGATGTGCTCAACGCGCTGAACGCTCCAGCTACGCTGGCTTGTTCCAATGGCTATGAAGCAATGATCTACGACAGCGAGCGCGGCACAGCATATGAATATGCGGACGGTCTGATTGTTCGTCGCTCTCCCCCCAAGCGAATCTCGCAAAGCGGCAACACCGCCGACAAGCACCCGTTGTGGATGGCCGCCGACGCGAAACGTGCCATGGCATCGGGCAAGCCAGTGTATCTGATAGAGGGAGAAAAAGATGTCGGCACATTGCGAGCGCTCGGCTATGCCGCTGTAACCGCAGCGGGAGGTGGCGGCAACTTCGCCGCGAAACTGGATCTTGATTCAGCGCGTTTAGCCCTTAGTGGGGCTGATGTGGTTGCCATTGTGGATAAGGACGACACCGGCACTCGCTGGAAGGAGCAAGTGGCGCAGACACTGACACCGTTCGTGCGGTCGTTGACGTTTATCCAGGCGGCTGGGTGAGGCTTACGACGCTTCCAACGCGGCGATGAGCGGCTTGGAGTTTGAGATTTTGCCAAGCGAAAGCAGCCAGCCTGAGTCTGAGCTTAAGACTGAACTGACGCCCCGTGCCTATTTGCTGACCCGTTTGGCTGATGTGAAACCGGAGCGACCGTTGTGGTTGCGGCCGGGCCATATTCCCAAAGGAAAGATCGTACTGATTGACGGCGATCCGGCGACTGGCAAAAGCACCTTGGCCTTAGATATCGCAGCTCACGTCACCACGGGAACAGTATGGCCGGATGGGTCTGCTGGATGCGACCCCGCAAACGTGCTGCTGCTGACTGCGGAAGATGGACTGGCGGACACCGTGAGCCCACGCATTCGCGCCGCACAAGGCGACGCATCCAAGATGTTCGCCCTATCGGAAGTTTTCAAGGATGGCAAGGAGGTAGCGATTACGCTCACCGACGCACTGCCACAGATAGCACAGGCTGTGCGTGAGCAGCATATCGGCCTGATTGTCGTGGATGTGTTGATGTCGTTTTTGGGCAGCGACACCAACAGCTACAAGGGTCAGGATATCCGCGCGCAGGTGATGGCTCCGCTCAAAAGGCTGTGTGAGGAAACCGGCTGCACGGTTATCGCGCTGCGACATCTCAATAAGGGCCAAGGAGCGGCGATATATCGCGGAGGCGGCAGTATCGGCGTCGTCGGCGCAGCACGAGCCGCTTTTCTGATGGCAAAGGATCCGGAGAATGGGGAGCAGCGGCTGTTCGCACCGGTCAAGTTCAATCTGGGTCCGATGCCGCGAGCCCTGGCCTACCGGTTGGAGGGTAATCCGCTGCTTGGCTGCGCACATGTCCGCTGGCTTGGCGAAACGGACGATACGGCGGAATCGCTCAACCAGAGCGCTTACGGCACCAGCGAGCGCGAGGACAGTGACGTGCGTACGTTCATCCAAGACTACTTCGACCACAACAAGGAGCTCACACCGGATGGCTTGTATTGGGGTGTGCCGTCGTACAGAGTAATCAACGAAGCGAAAGGCGAGTTCAGCAAGCAGCAAGTTCTGGACGGCAGACGACGCCCAAAGCCACTGCTGGCAAGCAAGAAGTACGGCAACATGTGGTGGTGACTGTCGCCGGATTATGCGGATCATCCGAATCAGGAAAGCTCTGAAGATTTGAGTGCGGAAGCCACGGACACCCTCAGCGGTGAACAAACTGAGACTTCAGAAGCAACTGTGCCGGATCCGGTCGCTGTCACAAGAGCTGCTGCCATCTTGCCGTTTTCGTCAAAACCAAGCTATTGCAACGTTCCGCACGAACCAGACAAGACGGTGTTTCCCACCTTGTCCGACGATGCCGATCCGTGGGCGATCCGGAGAAAACGCAAGATTTGCAATGCCTTACGGCAAACGAACCGACATCTGAACTGGCAAGACGGCAAGATGGCGCGAGCGAGAACGCCACTCATCATCCCGCAACAGGCGAAGCCGACGGTTCCGTCACAGACATTGCCGGATGGAAGGCGAGTCTCCCTCCCTACGCAACAGACCTGCACTACCAACAGCTCAACGCCACGCAATTGAATGAGCTCATCGGTAAGGGAGGCCTGTGGGCCAGCAAAGCCCGTCGCGAGATAGCCCGGCGAGAGTGCGAATAGCAGCTGATCCTAGAAACTGCTGCAGCGAGTTCACTCAGCAAGGCGTGAGGCAATTCAATCCACAGCGAACTGCACCGCGCCTTTTCAAATACGCTCATTAATCCAGCGCAAAAAGACCATCTTTGATTGCAAGATCTATATACTGTCGAACAGTCACCACACCCTTGCGTCTCTCAACGTTAGACTCATATAAGGCAAGGCACTGTGCCGTAATTGGCCATCTAGCAAGTCTCTGGAGCCTATCAGGATCTCCATGCAGGGTAATTCCATAGAGAACATCAAAAAGTAAATCCACACCGCTGGAGTAACTACCATCAGCATTAGAAAACACAATTTGGCTCTTATTCCCCTGGCTAGGCGTATCTTTTTCCAGCAGATCTACCGTATGCAGCACATCTGGAGACGCGTCGTCTGGGATAAGACGCCTAAACGAATCAATCACTTTCGCCAATTGAACTTCATCCGAGGAATAATATTTGCGCAATAGCATCCCTTCAATAATCAGCTGACTATACCTTTTCTTAGTTTTTTCTCCAGAGCCGCCAATCGTCACTGCCTGAGGGCGACCGACATTCTTCATAATTAGCTCGTATTCGTCAACGCTATCCAGAAATAATTGGAGACGAAGTCGGTCATCCAGCTTTTCCGCCTCGCCGTCCTCCGCCGCATCTTCCATGTAATCTTCAATACGGCCTCCGAGAGCATTAGCAATAGCTACGGCGTCTTCTAGAGGTGCCTGGTTAAACGGATGTCGACCCGACAGATATCCATTTAGTCTTTTCTCACTCACGTTGGATCTCCGGGCTAATTCATGAAAATCCAAGTTCGACGCGTTAACAGCATCACTAAGCTTCGTCATACGATCCTCTTTCCTTCACGACACTTATTCGAACACTTGTTCTATATATAGAGTATCATGGTTAGGACGACAGTCAGGCACGAGGTAAGGTGGGAGCATGAACGACAATCGCACGCACGCGGCTACCGGCAAGGCATGCCCACAAGCCCTCGAATTCTTTGCCGGAATAGGCCTCGCACGCCTTGGGCTCGAAGAATCCGGCTTCCAAGTCGAATGGTCGAATGACATCGACTCCGCCAAGTGCGAAATGTATCGCAATAACTTCACGGATACGCCGGGCCACACCCTTGTCGAGGGGGATATGAGCGAGCTCTCCGGCGACGACCTGCCCCATGATGCTTCCATCGCTTGGGGATCCTCTCCTTGCACGGATCTCTCCCTTGCAGGCACTCGTACGGGCCTGAACGGCAAACAATCCGGCGCTTTCTGGCAATACGTGCGACTGCTCGAAGAACTTGGGGACAGCCGTCCTCCGATTGCCATTCTCGAAAATGTGAACGGATTGGCCACTTCCCACTCTGGGGAGGATCTCGCCGCAGCGGTGCATGCTTTCAATGTACTGGGCTACTCCGTAGACGTATTGTCCATCGATACCCGTCGATTTATCCCTCAGTCCCGACCGCGACTCTTTTTGGTTGGCCTGCAGAACCCGCCGTCCGCCGAACAATTCGATTCTTCGTTGCGCCCTGACTGGCTGCAGCAGGTCTTTGCGGACACCTCTCTCCGCACGCATCGCGCACCGCTGCCTGAGCCGCCGTCTCCTCTGATGTCCGGCCTCAATATGTACGTCGAGAACATGGCTGATGACGACGAACGCTGGTGGGATGCCGAAAGAACCGCCAAATTCCTTGATTCGCTGTCGCCGGTTCAGACTGCCCGCGTGGAAACGTTGCGTAACGAAACAACCGTTTCCTACCGGACCGCTTATCGCCGCACCCGCAACGGCAAAGCCGTATGGGAAGTTCGCGCAGACGACATCTCCGGCTGCCTGCGCACCGCACGAGGCGGCTCATCTCGCCAGGCAATCATTCGTATGGGCAATGGTCAAGCCGCTGTCCGTTGGATGACGCCACGCGAATACGCTGCTCTTATGGGCGCGGCCCACTACAACATTACGGGCCTGCGCCCCAATCAAGTGATGTTCGGATTCGGCGACGCTGTTTCCGTCCCTGTCGTGGAATGGCTCGGCAAGCATTACTTCATGCCTGCTCTGAACAACACCCTTGGCAAAGACCTGTACGTGGAGCAAACTCTGCTCTCGAATCACACTGCATAAGCGAGGCAAACAATGGATCTGACTCCCATCGATGATTTCCGAAAGTCCCATCAGGTAAACACCAAGGGCGCTTTGGCTGCCGCCATCCAGCTCAATCGCTTCTTTTCCGCAGACACGCTTCCCATTGACGCCAGCGACTATCACACGAACAAGGAAGGTCAAGTCAAGGGAATCAGCAAAGACAACTGCCAGAAAATCCTTGCCGAATATGGCATCACACGACTTCTCGCAGCAGAGGGCGGACGAACCAGCCGCGGCACCATGGCATTGATGCACGACTATGCCGAGCTTATTAACGAATTACGTCCAACAGCGGAGCAATTCACCGAGATCGAGCAATACTGGGTTAAACGAATTCGGGCATTCTTCACCAGCAAACCATTCAAATTGGAATCCGACAACTCGCTTTCCGTCGATGCGGCTGTGGAACATCTGCTGCAGCAGGCAGCGCAGCGACAAAAGGAAAATCCGGGCACTATGTACGTCGGTACCGTTCTGCAACATCTTGTCGCAGCGAAGCTCATCATCGTTGCCCCAGAAGTAGAAATCAACGGCGTGTCCGTTGCTGACGATCCGACTGGGCGTGGAGGCGATTTCAATGTCGGCGACACAGCCATACACTGCACCACTGCCCCAGCATCCCTACTCATGGATAAATGCCAGCGCAACATCAAGGCCGGGCTGCATCCAATCATCATCACTGTACGCGACCGCGTCAAAACCGCATGGGACTTAGCCTCCGACATGGGCTTCGAAAACCGCCTTGAAGTTTGGGACCTGCAATCGTTCCTTTCCAGCAATGTGCACGAGCATGGCCACTTCACCAACGCAGCACGTCACGAAACCCTTTCGCGTCTGGTCAAGGCTTACAACCAAATCATTGACGAACACGAAAGCGACCCCAGCCTACATATCGAATATAACGGCTGATTAGTTTTATCCGCCCTGCATCCCGCAACCAGCTCGATACCCAATCGCTCTTTATGATGCATGCGTTCAGTCAGACAAAAGCTTGCTAGTATCAGTCAGCCAAGGGCTGAGCGCACGCATCGTGCGCCCACTGACTGATACAAACTGATTTCCATGTAGGCACTGTAAATTTCCATGTAGGTTCCATGTCGCCGCAGGATGGTGCCAACCAGCGTCCTTGGAAACGTTGAAATCATTGAGATTCCGACATACATCTTCGCCTGCCACTGAATTTCCATGTTGGCTCATTAGGCTCACTCTAGTTCCCACTAGATTCCCAGTAGACGCTGTATACACGAAGGATTAAAGCTAATCAAGCTCTTCCGATGGGTTAATAGTCCTTGAAAACACTAGGATTTCAGCACTCTTGCCCCCTTCAACCATCCACTTCCCACTATAGATTCCCTCTTGTCCCTCTTGTCGCTGTAGAGCACACAACCAACACGCAAGGCAAACCCAAAAAACAGTGAAGGAAAGTCCTTACAACAACTTCAAGAACAATCTGTCCGCTTATCGCTAAGCTTCCACTCCTTCCCACAAGATTTCAGACACGAAGCATCGAATACAGGCTAAGACTCACAAGACATACCGCATACAAAGCACAGGCATGTATCATTCCGCACTATCCTGGATTTATGGCAGTAAATGTCAATGCATCAGCACCTCGCCGTAATTGGTCACGCGAGGAAACAATGATGGCGTTCGCCTTGTACATCGTGCTCGAGCCACGCGAATGCGACGACAAAGGGCTTGACGTGCAACGTCTTGCATCGTTCCTGCACCGCACTCCCAGCTCAGTGGCATTGAAAATCTGGAACATCGCAGCTTACGACGACAACCGCAAGGCCCGCGGGCGCGTAGGCATGAAGCATGGAAGCAAACTCGATTCCCAAGTCTGGCAATGGTACGCCGAAGACCCCGATGCTTTCATGGAGCAATGCCTGGATCTGCTTCGGCACGCGCTCCTGCAAGCGGACGCGAACGACTTCAACCCGGTGTCACTGGCTTCCGACCGTTATTCTTCTCTTGAAACCGCAACGTTCCTGCTCATCGCCGAACGCGCACCCGACGGAGAGGAACGACCGACAACCACGCTTCAGCGGGTCAACCAATCCTATTTCCGCAACTCACTATTGCAGAACTACCACAGCACCTGTTGCATTACCGGTCTGCAGCTTCCCACACTGCTGATCGCCAGCCACATCAAACCCTGGAAGGCATCGACCCCCACTGAGAAGACCGCGGCATCGAATGGCCTGCTGCTCAACGCCTTCCACGACCGCGCCTTCGATCAAGGCCTCATCTCCATCGATAACGACTATTGCATCATGGTCAACCACGACAAGGTGAAGCACTCCGACATCAACGACAAATGGCTCTATGACTTCGAAGGGCGCAAAATCTCATTACCGGCAATCAGTCAGCCTTCACATGAATTCATCGAATACCACCACAAACACGTATTTCTCGCCGACGCCGCATAACAACACCGGTGAGGACCCCCCAACCATCCCACGCTACCCCAGAGTATTAGGCAGATTTCTCCCCGTTATTTTTCACACATAAAGCATGTACTCAACATAACTACGGCGGTTGCCACAAACACTTTCTTTAGGAAGGGCCGTAGAGTCCTTCATCCCAATCGTCGCACCCGAAAAATGAAGTACAATGATTGGCATTAGGTAGATATGACCTACTAAGCAGGTGAACGACTTGACAAGCGTGATTCAAAGAACAGTGCAGTTCTACTGGCTCCGGCTGAGGTCTCGTGATGGTATCAGCAATGGAACCACGGGACATATCAATTGGATGAAGCGTCTCAGTGAATTTCGTGAATTCCCTTGGGAAAATAAAATACTCGATAATATTATTTTTGATTCTGTAACAGACAAGCATTATCCAGTACTTACAGTTTTTGAACAATTCCAGCCAAATTTTATGCAGCTCATTGATCAGGAACACAAGAGAGTCACTGATTTCATGGACAGCGAGGCATATAGCAACACAAACAATTTAGCAAAATCGTCAGCGTTCGCCTTCTTCCCGAAATATTCTCTTGTCAGCAGAGTAAGTGGCAATGCTGGTAAAAGCGTAGACCCCCTCAAAAAAGCACTAAACTATTACTGGCCTGAAGAAGATTATGAATGGGATGTTATTCCCGTCATCACAGCAGATAGCATCGAGCGTTTCAAAAAAGAACTTCGCGGAATAGATTCCCTCACAGCATCATTCACAACAAAAAATTTTATTGATAAAGCTTATGAAATAAAAGGTAACGCAGGAGAATTTTATCAAGAAATTGCACAAAAAGTGGGGGCCGATCTTGATATCGACATTAGGATTAGCCTGACAGACGATACAGCATATGGAAAAGCTCGTCGCGTTTTTAAAGACATAATGCAAGACTTCATCATATCTGCAGTAAATCAGAACAAAAAAGTTCAAGTAAGTGGACCTGATTTCGCAGACAAACTGTTGGAATTAAATTTAGTATCCCATCCTGTAGTAGAACAAAGCGAGATTACAATATCCAATGACGAACCCCGATTATTCACTGGACTAATCAATCATTTAATTGCTGTTTCAGTCGATAAAGAGACTTATTTATACGATATTTCAAAGAGTAATTAATGCCACATTTAACATTGATAAATGGAATTATGGCGCATCCCGCCACTGACATCCTAGGCGCAACCATAATAACCGCTACTTGGTGGCTTCTCAGCAATCCAGTACCTCAACTACCTGGAGATGGCAGTCCCAATGATTTATTCATCGGGCTGTCGACCCTCTCCGGATTAGTCATGGCTACAGCAACATTTATATGTACGATGCTATACCAGTCAAATTCACCTTTGATGATAGAAGCACGAAAGAGATTCCCCGAAGAATTATCAAGAAACTGGCTAAGTATTATCATCTGGACTTTAACGACGGCCATTTTACCTTTATTTTCACTTTGCCTATGGGGAATAGATCGCATTACCTCATTCGGAATCGTAATCTTTAGCACATCGCTGCTGTTGGCAAAGGGAGGCCGTTCTATATACTGGTTAAACTACACGCTCTTCATGGAAAAAGCATCCTCAATACTCTCCCCTGTTTCGCGCAATCCAAAAAGCACCCGTTCATGACCACCCGTTTCGCCCCATCGCGACACGCCGTGGGGGCGGCGAGTTAAGCGGCGAAACACTTAATCGGCATCCCAGAAACGTTGGAATTACGCCGAAAACAGCAAGTCGCTGCCGGAATCTCGTATTCTCCGCCAGTAGGGCTTCCGGATGGTTTCGGAAGCCTTTTTTTATGCCAAAACGGCGGGTTTTCAATAGCTCGCTGGCGTGGCTCGCTGCGGCACGTGCAACGGAAAAGTTGCGAAACAGTGGGGGAGTTGCGCATATCGCTGATTTCGTTCGTAACGGTATGCTACCTTGCGTTACGCTCGGAACGATGACCGTTGCCAGTGGAGAGATTACCGGCAGAGATTGCTTGAAGAGAGGGAGGGCAGCGATGGCTGAGTTCGACGATGAGCTAGATATGCAGCGTGAACTCGATACCCGCGATTCCCTGGCTTCGATGGCCCACTACCATGTGTCATCGCCGGGTGCCGTTACCGCGCCGGTGTTGCCGCCAAGCTTCATTCCCACTGCGACCGGCCGCATTCGCCCTGTGACGGGCACGATTCCCGCAATACAGTCGGATGCTCAGGAAAAACAGGCGCAGATTGGCCGTTCCGTTCGATCCATACGTTCGCTGGCTGCCGGCTCGCTTCGTAAATCGCAAGATTTCGATGCAGACGGTAGTACCGACGGCAACGGCAATAGCGGCTCCATAACGCCCCGCATAGCGTCCAGCGCCCCGCACTACGTCGATTGATCGTCGATTTTGACCGTCGACATTGCTTTCGACTTAAGTTCGATGAAACAGGCCTGATTCTAACCTAATTACAGTCCGCTTTATCGATTAGTCGTCGCAGCCGGATAATGCCCGATTATCAATCTGCCGTATTACTCAACAACAGCAATAAACGGACTTGCAGGCAATCCGAGATCGTTATACAGCAGACTGGAAATAACCGGATTTCCACTCCACCAGTAACGCACTTGAGTTACCGCGTTGCAATTCGAGCTTCCATCGGCGGCACTCAGCACAATCTGATCACCCTTAATCGTTGCCGTTGCCGAAACCCACTTTCCGGAATCGTCGGCAATTTCAAAACCTTGCAATGGCGTGGAAGTCGGCGTTGCAACGTTGGAAATACCATTCAAAGGAGTCGCGTCCGGATTCGCATCATAATCGGGCACGGTCGCGCTCGCAGTCTTCGAATAATTGGGCTTTTCCGCCTGCAAACCGGTTGCGGTGCCGTTCTGGAACGACAATACGATCGTGCCATCGGAAGCATGCTTCGCATGTGCGATAAGCGGCCCGTTGGGAATGGTCCTGCCTTCCGACATCGCCAGATATTGCGCTGCCATGCGCGCGCCGAGAATATCTTTGCCAAGCGGATGTATCAACGTTGAAGTGCCCTTGTCCGTATCAAGCGACACCGTCATTGCAACGTTGGAAGCATTGCGTAATCCGGCATTGCTCAACGTGTTCAACTGCGCGAATCGCACGTTTTGCGTGTACTGGTAGCCAGGCCAGCGTGCCAATTGCACATACAGGAACGGCAGATCATCCTGATCGAACACTTCACGATATTGGTTGATCAGCAGCGTCATCTGCGACTCGTACGCCAGCGCGGTCGCCTCGTTCGTGGAATCATTGCATCCCTGATACCACAGCACGCCCGCCACGTGGAACCCTTCCAAAGGTGCAATATGGTTCGCATAAATATCACCGCCTTGCACGTGACGTCGAATCGGCGTGCCACCCCATGCGGTTTGAATAATGCCGATCGGCACGTTCGGATGCGCGGCACGAAGCTGCATGGCAAACTGCTGCGCCAGATAACTGAAATGCTGCGAATTATCGGCGGTCGCCTCAAGCCAGGTGCCAGCCTGCTCATTCACGTCGCGTAACGGAAAATCCGTACCTTTCGAGGAGTTGGCGCTCGCAACGAAGTGTACGTTGTTGTCGGAAAGCTGCTTCGGCAGATCGTCGGTCGTTATCAGACCTCCGCCGAAATTGTAGGAGTTGCCTGAACCCTCATAATATTGCGAATAATTCAATTCCATATTCGACTGTCCGGCAGCAATAAATACGTCGCCAACATACACGTTTTTCAGAGTCAACAAAGTGGTTTCGTTGTATAAAATCGTTAATGAATATGGTTTAAGACTTGCTTTTTGTTTAGGTAAGGTGCAGGTGAAATCGCCATTTTTGGAAATTTTAGCTTGTGCTGATGCTGATTTCTTTCCTTGGGAAATCGTTGTAATCAGTTGCGTTGGGTCAACAACTTTTCCGCGTTGTGAAGTGGTGGCCGTTCCTTTGACTATCAGCGTTTTCCCACGTTGGAAAACCATGTTCTCCAAATAGTAGGAGGGGAGTTTCACGGTGATGCGGGTCGCATAATTGTTGTTGGATTGCGTGGCGTTGTCGTTGCTGGAGACATTATCTGATGCGCTGCTGCTGCTATTGGAATTACTGCCGTTGACGTTTGCTGAACCGTCGCCCCATTTCGGCCCACAACCAACAATGATCGCCACCAGAATTGCCGCGGTCACTACCGCGGCAATAATCACGCGTGCCAGTCGTTTCTTCTTCAAGATGGCTCCCCTTCTGCGTCCGCAATGCAACGCTTGCAGCGTTTGTTTAACGGAGCAATCACATTAAAGCCTAGTCAATCTTGCTGCGATGCGCACAAATATGGTCATCCGTCAGGCTCTGCCCATTTCTGTCATCTCTTTATGATGGCGTCCCATGGGCCGGACTTTTATCGGTCGAGAGCGGTGGTCGTCCCATAATCACGCCACCCACTGTTCGTTCGTCTTCAGGAAATTCGCCTTGTTCGTAGGATTTACGCCAACGATCGATCATCTCATCGGTGATCTCTCGACCATTTGCCGCTGTCCAGCTCATGAGAGCCTCCTTTCCGTTCGTTTGGTCTTTCCCTAGTCTTGCACTTTTCTTTTGACTTGTTACTGCATTTTATAGCCGTGAAGTCTTGAAAATGGCGGAATTTCAACGTTTCTTCTTTTGCCTGCCATGTGACTCTCTTTTGCTTTTCTTTTGATTCTAAAATCAAAAGAAACGTTGGGTATGCGGAAAAGGGGTATGGAAGAGTTGGGAGAAACGTAAAGACGGTGAGGCTAATGACCGGCTTGGTTGACAGGCCTGGTTGGCTTGATTGGCCGGCTTGATCGGCTGGTTGGTTGGCAGCGTTGCGATCGGTTGATTTACTGGAGGAATTGATCGTCCAGCGTTGCGTCGGTCGCGTCGGCTGCGCCGGATTGGTCGACGGTGCCGTCCGTGGCGCCCGCGTCGCCGGCAACTCCAGCATCGCCCTCCGTGGCCGTGGCTCCGTCCGTTCCGTCGTCGCCGGCCGTTCCGTCAGCGCTATTGTCGGTTCCGTCACCGCCATCGGTGGCCGCGGATTCGTCGCTCTTCTGCAAAGCCTGCTTGAACTGCTTGGCCTGCTTATCGTACTCGGCTTTTGCGGCGTTGGCTTTGCTGATGGTAGCGGAAGTGTCGGCGGCGCAGCTCAGCGTTTTCGGCGCGGTAACTTCCGTCTGGTGCAGTTCGGCAAGCTTGTCGAGATCGTAGGACCCGTCGAAGCTGGTGAACGCTTCGGAGATCTTCGCCTTCAGCTGGAACGCCTTGGAATAGGAGGTGTTCATGGCCGTGACGGCTTCCTTGCAGTCGTTGAGTGCGGCCAGGTCGCGCATTTGCTGCGATGCGCGCACGCCTGTGAATCCGAAGACCGCGCCCAGAACAACGACTACGACGACTACGGCGATGATGATCTGGCGGTAGATGTGCTTTACGCGCTGGTCCGTCCAAGCGTCGCCGTCGCTGATGCCTTGCGCTATGGCCGCATCGAATAGGTCTTGCGGCTGGCGGGATTCGCTGGATTCGTGTGATTGCCGGTTGCTGGTTTCAGCCGTGTTGCTGCTGCTGATTGTGCGCTCTCCGGTTGCGTTGGTACTGGTTGCGTTGGTTTTGACTTCGGTTGCTTCGACTTCGTTGGAAGCGTTGCCGACAAGCGTATTCCCGGTATTGCCATCGGCATCGCTGGCAAATGCGCTGCTGACGGTCGAGCTGTTGACTGCGATACCGCTGGCAGCGGCGTCAGTGCTGTCGGCAGAAGTGTTGGTCGTTGCGCTTCCGGCAAGTGTTCTCGGTGTGTGTGGCGAGGTGCTTTCCTCGCTTGGCTTCTTGCCGTGCCGTGCCATAACCCCTCCAGAATCTGCCTACTATTCTGCACTCCCCGGTGACAGCTCCCGATTCAGGTCAATTGAATCACGTTCCGAGAGTCCACCTGAAATGTCAATATACAGCGTACGATACCCGTCCTTCCCCGATTTCCCACACTCGTGTTGTAGTCGTTAATGCATTCAGGTACTCTCTGGAGCTTTATTCGTCTGTGGTAACTTCTTAAAAATTTTGAGAAGTGTTGGTGGAAACTTCTTAAAATTTTTAAGAAGTGTTATGGTGGGATTGTTGGGTGTTTCGCAACGGACGGCGAAAGGAAGAACTTATGGTGCCGGATAATCCATGTGAATCGTATGCCATGCTGGTTCGTGAGTCCATGCAGTTTGACATTCCTACGCCGTCACGCCGCATCGAAATCATACGCGAGCTGCCGCAGCCGGCAGTGTTCAATGCTGTGCACATCATCACTGGCATCCGACGTTGCGGCAAAACGTTCTATCTTTTCCAGAAAATTCATGATTTGTTACAAAACGGCGTCTCGCGTAATGATATTTTCTATTTCAACTTCGCTGACGATCGTCTGCAACCAATGCAAGACACCGTGCTCAACGATATTGTTACGGAATACTGGCGGCAATATCCCGACTCTCGTGACCATGGCTGCTACCTCTTCCTTGACGAAGTGCAAGAATGCGCCAATTGGCAGGGATTCTGCCAGCGCATAGCCGAACATGAAGCTGTGACGCTAGTCATTACTGGATCGTCTTCGAAACTGTCCAGCGAAGAAATCGCAACGAATTTCCGAGGAAGATCGCATCCGCATGCCATGGCGCCACTGTCTTTCCGTGAATTCTGCGACTTTCGGGGAATCGAAACGCCTACAGCGGGCAGCACTCTTGCCGATGCCGTGTTTTCGCCGCGAGAGGTCACCCGGTTTGAAGCTGCCTACAACGATTACCTAACTATTGGCGGCTTCCCTGCAGTGCAACGTATGGTTGAAGCTGATCGTATTGAAACGCTCCAAGGTTACGTGCGGGACGTGGTTGCGCGTGACGTTGCCGAGCGTCTTGGTCGTGAAAACATTACTCTCGCCACGCAGATAGCGCTGTTTTTGCTGCGCAATACGGCCTGCGAGCTGTCTACCAATGGTCTTGTGGAAACGTTGCGAGCGGTCGGCTGGAAAATCTATTGGGATAAGGCGAATACGTTACTCGAGCTGTTCAAGCAGGCATTTTTGGTGTATCAGCTTGAGGAGTATTCCACCATGCTCAAGCCGGGTAGTACTGCGGTGCCGAAAATGTATGCCGTCGATCAGGGTATGGTTTACGCGGTGTCACGCGCCAACCAGCAAGATATTGGAAAACGACTGGAAACTGCGATTTTCTGCGAACTGCAGAGACGAACTTCCGGTAGGCGTACGGAAACAATCACTTCGTACACTATGCCGACGTCCAAACAGGAGAAAGTTGACTTTCTTATCGGCGATGCTCTTGCTACGGAACCGTATGGGCTTATTCAAGTGTGTGCCAATATGGGAAATGAGAAAACCAGGGCGCGAGAAATCGGCTCTCTGCAAGCGGTTATGCAACGTACCAACGTTGATTCCGGCCTGATTCTCACGCTTAACGAGGGAGAAACCATTGAACTTCCCGATTCCACTGGCACGATCCACGTACTCCCCTCCTGGAAATGGTCCCTCTACGAAGCGTGATGGGAAGGTCAGCGAGAATGCTGGAAAGGAGATAAGGAAATGGATGATGCCATATCGGTGCCCCTAACGAGCTAGTCGATTCTTATCAGTGTGTAATGCGTGAGATGTGGGGATTGGGATGATTTTGGAGTTGGGGAGGGACGGGGTTGTGGGTTGCAGTTAGAGTTGACGGTTAGGGCGTTTGCGCCGAATATTTGGGGTTGATGACTGTATTCAAGAGAGGCTGACGAATGGTTTCGCCACATCATGTTGTGAAGATTGCGACTGCGCTGTCTGCGGTTGCGTTGACTGCTTCCGTTGCGGTTGCGCCGGCTTACGCATTGCAGGATATTGCGATTGAGGATGCTGTTGCGCAAAGCGGTTCCGTTACTGCAGATAATGGTGTTGTTATGCAGTCTGACGATCAGTCGGATGATCAGACGGGCGACCAGCAATCGCAAGACAGCATGCCCGACAATCCGAATGCGAAACTTCCGGATAACGTCAGTGACGAGATTTCCGACGATGCCACCGTGATTTCGGAAGACTTGGCTGCCACCCCCGAAGGTGAGGTCAAGAACATCGAAACTGGCGAAATCGTGACCGATCCAACATTGGTCGGCACGAAAGATCAGCAGCCGGATCCGCTCGCCAAAACCAACGGCGAATCCTTCATTCCGGTCAGTGCGGAAGATGTCAAAAATGCTGTAGCCGACGCGAATGACGCAAATAGCGCGGAATCGCAATCCGAGCAATCCGACGCAATTGTGGAACAATCGTCGATGAAATCGAGTGCGCAATCCACGCAATCCAACCCGAAAGTACAAACAACCAAATTCGAAAGCAATGAATACGGCGCACACTGGGGCACCTACAACAATTCGAAAGCCTTCTTCGACTATCAGAACAACATGTTCGTGCAGCAAGCCAAAGGCGTGATCGACGTTTCCGAATGGCAAGGCGACATCGATTGGGCCAAAGCGAAAGCCGACGGCGTGGAAGGCGCGATCATCCGCCTCGGCTACGGCGAAGGCAACAATGCCGACAAGAAAGCGCAACGTAACATTTCCGAATGCAAGAGGCTTGGCATCCCGTTCGGCATCTACTGGTATTCCTACGCGGACACTCCGGCGCTTGCCAAAGAAGAAGGTGCCGACGTGGTCGCCAAACTCAAGCAATTCGGTGTGAATCCGAGCGACTTGGCGTACCCCGTGTACTACGACCTGGAAAAGTGGACCTGGGAGGGGCATCAGCCGCCCACCGACCCGAACGTGTACAACAATATCGTCAACAACTGGTACAGCGCACTACAGTCCGCCGGATACAAGAATCTAGGCGTCTACTCGTACACCAGCTACCTGCGAGGGCCGCTGAAACATGCCGATATTTACGCCAAAACCGCGTGGGTGGCGCAGTATGGCGCTCGCATGGGATTCGACTCGTTCTCGACCAACAGTCGCGGATGGCAGTACACCAGCTCCGGCAAAGTGGACGGCATCAGCGGCAATGTGGACATGAATGCGTTCGGGAATAAGGAGTATGAATCCTTAATTAATCTGCTATGGGTCGTAAGAGATGAAGATATCGCAGTTGGAGCATCTGTGAATGCTCCGTACACTGATCTTGAATACAAGTGGCAGTCGTACAATGTTAATACGGGCAAATGGAAGACCATCGCCAATTGGAATAGTGCAAATTGGGCCGGCTGGTCTGATGATGTTGGAACATATTGGTTGCATCTTGAAGTGCGCGATGCGGCTTCCAAGACAAGTGTTGGTGAAAAGACCATCGCATTTGCATATGTTCCGGGCAGCAAGCGGATTAATGCTACTTACGCGGGATGGCAGTCAAAAGATGTTTTGCTGGGAGTATCCTCTGATAATGCTCAAGGACGTTACAAGATTAAGATATACGACGTAAACAAGCAACAATGGGTCGCCGGTTTTAACGGTCAGTGGGCTGTTTGGGAAAAACCTAGTAAAGGGATATATTGGACTCACTTTGAGTTGTATACGTCAAATGGGAAGTTAGTAGAGACTAAAGACCTATGCCTTTGGAGTTTGACGACTCATTGGGCTAGTTATTAGGCTGATAAAAATAGATCGCTGTTTCATGAGCTTCGTGAAACAGCGATCTATTTTTTTATTATTCAGTTATTTGTGGATCATCGTTTGGACGGGATATAATTTTATGATCTGCGACATCTTTAAGATGCTTTCCATATGGGGATTTCCCATACTTTATTGCAGCTTCCATAAGTTGCTCTGCTGAGATCCAGCCATTTTCAAATGCGATTTCTTCTGCGACTGCAATCGGAAGACCCTGAGCATGCTGAATTGTTCGCACGAATTCTCCAGCTTCAAACAGAGAATCCATTGTTCCCGTATCAAGCCAAGCATAGCCTCGTCCCAAGGTTTGGACGTTTAAGCTATTATCTTCTAGATACATCTTGTTCAAATCAGTAATTTCGAGTTCTCCGCGAGGAGAAGGCTTTACCTGCTTGGCGAACTCGCTGACTCGTGCATCGTAAAAATAAAGACCCGTAACAGCATAATTGCTAGCAGGATGTTCGGGCTTTTCTACTATCGATATCGCTTTATGGTTACTGTCGAACTCGACAACACCGTAACGTTCAGGATCATCAACGTAATACCCGAAAACAGTAGCGCCGTGTTTGACGGAGGCGGCTCTTCTCAAGGTTTTGCCAAGACCATTTCCATAGAAGATATTATCTCCAAGAACAAGTGCGCAGGGTTCGCCTCCGATAAAATCTTCTCCGATGATGAAAGCTTGTGCCAGACCATCCGGAGACGGCTGAACCTTGTAACTGAAATTGACTCCATACTGGCTACCGTCTCCCAAAAGTCGTTCAAAGTTCGGTAGATCTTTCGGAGTGCTGATGATCAAAATGTCACGAATTCCAGCCATCATCAACACGCTGAGCGGGTAATAGATCATCGGCTTGTCATAAACCGGTAGAAGCTGCTTTGAAGTGACGGTTGTTAGAGGATAAAGCCTCGTGCCGGATCCTCCAGCAAGAATGATACCTTTCATTTTGCAATCTCCTTCTGGAGGTAGTCGTGGAGAGCCTCTTCCCAGTCAACCGGTGCATATCCGGTGGATTCCAATTTGCTTAGATCCAGAGAACAATTGCGTGGGCGAAGTGCACCGTGAGTGTTCTGAACATATTCTTCGACGGAATTTGCCTTAAGCGCAGATATATCAGCTTCTGCGGTCTCGTAAACAATCTTTGCGATATCGTACCAGCTAGCAACTTTGCCGGATCCAGTCATGTTATAAGTACCGTATTCAGCATGGGTCGTCAGGAGATGGAAAATAGCATTTGCCATATCAAAGGTGAAAGTCAAACGCCCGAATTGATCTCGTGGCGCTTCTGCAGGTTCGCCTGATTGCGCAAGACCTAGCATGCGGGTTACAAAGTTGCGCCCTTCACCGATAACCCAGCTAGAACGCAAGAGATAATGCTGAGGAACATTTTCCACAAGTGCATCACCCGCGGCCTTGGTCTGTCCGTAGACCCCCAGTGGCGCGAAGCCTTCGTCTTCTTTGTGGAATTCAAGTTCGCCATCGAATACGTAATCACTGGAAATATGAACCAAGGTGATTTTGTGATCTGTAGCGACTTTAGCAAGGTTCTTTACGCCTTGAACATTTGTCAACCATGCCGCTTTTCGTCCCTCTGCTGTTTCGGCAGCATCGACGGCAGTGAAAGCTGCGGCATTAATAATGGTGCCGTACAAATCCCAATCCACATTTTCAAAAGCATGCGCATCGGAGATGTCGAAGGTGTCTGTGTCGTGATATTCAAAACCTTCGAGATGATGATCTTCGGCATATTGCCTGATTGCCTTGCCGAGTTTGCCGTTGCATCCAAAAACCATTGTGCGCTTAGGCGCCATCGGCTTCGCGTCCCTCAGCATCGGGTGCTTCAGGTCGGCCTCGCTGCGTTCGGACTCCTCCAGCGGGATCGGCCACTGGATGTTCAGCTCCGGGTCCGCGAGGTTCACGAAGGTGTAGGTCTTCTTCTGCTCGAGGCTCCAATGCGCGTTCACGAGATACGTGTACGCGGTGCCGTCCTCCAAAGCCTGGAAGCTGTTGCCCACGCCACGCGGCACGTAGATCGCCTTCGATGGATCCAATACGGTCGTGTACACCTGGCCGAAGGATTCGCCCGGACGCAGGTCCACCCACGCGCCGAACACGGAGCCCGTGGCGATCGAGATGTACTTGTCCCACGGTTCCGCGTGGATGCCTCGCGTCACGCCCTTCTTCGCATTGAAGCTGATGTTGTTCTGCACCGGACCGAAATCCGGCAGGCCGAGCTCGGTCATCTTCGCCCGCTGCCAGTTCTCCTTGAACCAGCCACGGTTGTCGCCGTGCACCGGCAGGTCGAACACCAGCAGTCCCGGAACGTTCGTCTCCTCGACCCTCAAATCCTTCTCGAAATCCATACCCTCGTAAATCCTTTGCCGTAGATGGGAATCATCATGGGACCACGCCCTTTGGGGTGTGACCGTTCTCGTATGTGTCTTACTGGCCCTGCTGCTTGTACCTGGCTTCAGTGGCGGCCTTGGCCGGCTCCCACCAGGAGCGGTTGTCCGTGTACCAGTCGATGGTCTGTTTCAGGCCGGACTCGAAGTCCGTGTGCGTGGGCGTCCAACCCAACTCGGTCCGCAGTTTCGTGGAATCGATCGCGTATCGACGGTCGTGGCCCGGACGGTCCTTCACCCAGTCGAACGCGTCCTCGCTCTGTCCCATCATCTTCAGAATCATGCGAAGCACGGTGATGTTGTTCCTCTCGCCGTCCGCGCCGATCAGGTAGGTTTCGCCGATCCTTCCCTTGGTCAGGATCGTCCACACGCCGCTGGAATGGTCCTCGGTGTGGATCCAGTCGCGTACGTTCTCGCCCTTGCCGTACAGCTTCGGCCTCTCGCCCTCGAGGATGTTCGTGATCTGGCGGGGGATGAACTTCTCCACATGCTGGTACGGGCCGTAGTTGTTCGAGCAGTTGGAAATAGTGGTCCTCAGGCCGTACGTGCGGGTCCACGCGCGCACCAGCATGTCGGACGCGGCCTTCGTGCTCGAGTACGGGCTGGACGGATGGTACGGGGTGGACTCCGTGAACTTGGCCGGATCATCCAAAGCGAGGTCGCCATACACCTCGTCCGTGCTCACGTGGTGGTAGCGGATGCCGTACTTGCGCACGGCCTCGAGCAGGCGGAACGTGCCCTCTACGTTCGTCTTCAGGAACGGTTCCGGATCCGCGATCGAATTGTCGTTGTGGGACTCGGCCGCATAATGCACGATCGCGTCGTGGCCCGGCACAATCCTGTCGAGCAGTTCCGCGTCGCAGATGTTGCCGTGTACGAACTCGACACGATCCTCGGGAAGGCCCGCGATGTTCTCGATGTTGCCCGCGTAGGTCAAAGCGTCCAACACGGTCACGTGCACATGCGGATGGTTGTCGACCACATAATGCACGAAATTCGACCCGATGAAACCACAGCCACCGGTCACGATGATGTTCTTAGGAGTAAACGTCTCTTCAGCCATACACTTAATAGTAGCTGCCAACACGTACGAAAGCCGAGTGAAACGTGAAATTTCCGTTGGGTCTTTTCACGCCTTGGTGTAGGGGAACTGCTGCTGGTAAACTCGGTGTTTATGGCTAAGAAAATTTTGGTTACGGGTGCTGGCGGATACATCGGCCGCCATGTGGTGAAGGCATTATTGGATTCCGGACTGGAAGTTGTAGCTTCTGACCTCCGAGTTGATGGTATTGACGACAGGGCAACAAAGATTCAGGCAAACATTTTTGAACCAAATGATTCGCTGTTTGAGGAACTTGGTTCTCCTGATGTGTGCTTGCACATGGCTTGGCGTGACGGTTTTAAGCACAATTCAGACAATCATATGGGAGATCTTTCCAGCCACTACAGGTTCATTAAGACCATGCTGGATGCGGGGCTAAAGCAGATTGCGGTCATGGGCACGATGCACGAAGTCGGCTACTGGGAGGGCGCCATTGATGAAAGTACTCCCTGCCATCCGGCATCTATGTATGGCATCGCTAAGAACGCTCTCCGAGAGGCGACTCTAATGCTTGCTAAGGAAAAAGATGCGACGGTTCAGTGGATTCGTGCGTATTATATTGTCGGCGACGATGCACATGGAAGTTCCATTTTTTCAAAACTGCTTCAGGCTGCTAATGAGGGTAAGCCAACATTCCCGTTTACTACAGGAAAGAACAAGTACGATTTCATTGATGTGGATGAGCTTGCACGTCAGATTAGTGCTGTTGTTTCTCAGGATCAGGTTAACGGGATTATCAATTGCTGCACAGGTGAGCCACTTACTTTGGCTGAACGAGTGGAACGTTACATCAAGGAGAATGGCCTCAACATTAAGCTTGAGTACGGCGCATTCCCGGATCGACCGTATGACTCTCCGGGTGTGTGGGGCGACGCGACTAAAATTCGGCAGATTCTAGGTAACTGAACCGCAATAGGTGTGATTGGAACTAGCTAAAATAATAATGGCAAGTGTTGAAGCTATAAGTGTCGAAACTTCTAGTATTGAAGATTCAGAGACGGTCAGCGTTTCTGAAGTGAAGAGACCTTCCATTCCTCTGAGAGACAAATATTCTCTCAGAGGTTTTATGAAGTACCTGCAAGGAAATCCTTGGGACATGGTGCTGAGTGTGTTTTTCCTGTTTATGGGATACGAATTGAAGATGTTTGGTAACTCGTATTCCATCGACACGGAGGCCATGATGCAGGTGCCGGAGAATCTGTATAGGTCTTGGGTAGGGCTTGAGCGTTTCGGCCTTCTCGCTTTAAAGAAGGTATTGGGACTGTATTGGTATAACAATGCGGTTGCTTCTTTTTTGACGGCCATGTGTCTTCTACTGGCAGCGCTGTTATGGGCCTACTTGCTTGCGGGGGCCTCAAATCTTAAAGGCAAGTTCCATCCGGCTTTCTTTACAGTGCCATTTGTCGCATCGCCTATTTTGGCGGAGATGGTAGGTTTTACTCTAACAGGGGCAGAGATTGGCATCGCACTGGGACTTGTAGCATGTTCCTTGATGCTGCTGCTAAACAGTTGGTTTAGCAAAAAATGGTGGGTTGCAGTATTGTCGTGTCTGACGGCTTTTGCTGCATTTACCTTGTACTTGGCGATGGTAACTGTGTTTATCACTGGGGTTGCCATGGTTTTTCTCGTGCTTTTTTGGGATGACCGTGAGCATGATTTATTACGTCGTTTTGTTTTCATTTTTGTCGCTGCTGGTATTTTTGTTTTTGCTTATGCTTTCTACAAAGTCGCTAATGCTGCTGCAATGAAGATGTATCATGTGACGACAAACGCATACATTAGCGATCAATCAAGTTGGGGTAAGGGATCTATTCACGAAATTGCGCATGCTATTTTGAGCCATGCTGTGACGTTGTATTCAGGAGAGGGGATATATTATTCCGTTGCGTTCCCAATTGTGCTGGGTATTTTCTTGGCAGTGATGGGGATTGCTGTATCCCGAAAACATGCTGATGTTTTGATGTTCATTGTCGCATTGTGTGTGTGCGCCTCTCCGATGATGATGAGCGTTGTTTTAGGAGGCAATCCTTCCACTCGGACTGAGATGTCGTATCCGTTGGCATTCTCATTTGTGTTATCTTTCTTGGCGGTATGGGCATCTGTTTCATTCACTAAGGAACGTTGTGTAAAGTGGCTTGCGATCTTCTCGGTGCTGGCAATTGGATGGAGTCAAGCACTCATCGTGAATCGTATCTTTTATACGGAAGCCACCAATCATCAGCAGGATATGGAACTGGCGCAGGAGATTAGAACGCGAATCGATGAGCTGAATATCGACGATCAGTCTGAGGTGTCCCTAGTATTCCTGAATTATCATAAGTCCGCTTGTAATAAAGACTGCTATACCTCGGACCAGTTGGGTTTGGTGGGACGATCTTTGTTTGAAGTGACCGTTTCCCCCGAACAAGGAACGTTTGTTAAGACGAATTTCTTAAATATTACGGGAACAAATTTTGCACAAGCTTCTACCGAGCAGATTGAAAAAGCGACGGAGGTGGGACGTTCGATGCCTCATTGGCCAGCTAAAGGGAGTGTTGTACAGAAGGATGATTTTGTAATAGTCAATTTTTGACTTATTCATGTGGCCATGTTCCGGGTTAAAAGTATTAATAAGGATTATGCGTGATGCTTGTCAGTTTTGTTGTTCCCTGCTACAACGAAGAAGAGTCGTTGCCGATTTTTTATAAAGAAGCTTGTCATGTCTCCGATATTCTGCGTAAAGAATATCAAGCCGAGGCTGAGTTTATCTTTATCGATGATGGCTCATCCGATGGAACTGTCAAGGAACTCCGAAAATTGCGGAAGAAGGATGATCGTGTTCGGTTTATCTCTTTCTCCCGTAATTTCGGTAAGGAAGCTGGCTTGTATGCTGGCTTGAAAAATGCTGAAGGCGATTATGTAGCAACATTGGATGCGGATCTGCAGGATCCTCCGTCTCTTATGCCTGAAATGTTGAGATTCCTTATAGAAAATAAAGAATACGATTGTGTCGCTACGCGCAGAGAAACACGTAAGGGCGAGCCTTTAGTCCGCAGTCTTTTTGCTAAATTATTCTATAAAATCATTAATAAATTGTCTGGTACGGAGATTATGGACGGTGCTCGAGATTTCCGTTTTATGACAAGAAAATTTGTTGATGCTATTCTTGATTTAACTGAATATAATCGTTTTTCTAAGGGTATTTTTTCGTGGGTTGGCTTTAAGACTCATTGGATTTCCTATAAGAATATAGAACGAGTCGCTGGAAAGACCAAATGGAATTTCTGGTCATTGTTTAGATATTCCATTGAGGGTATTGCAGGTTTTTCAACGGTTCCTCTTGCCTTTGCTTCATTTTTAGGTGTTTTCTGCTGTGATGCTGCATTCATAGGCATCATTATTGTTGTCCTGAGGGCATTACTCTTTGGCGATCCTGTTGCAGGATGGCCAAGCATGATTAGCATTATTCTCCTGATCGGTGGGTTGCAACTTTTTTGCATCGGCATCGTGGGAGAATATCTGGCCAAAACCTACACTGAAGTAAAACATAGGCCTATATATATAATCAAGGAAACAGACGAGGACAATTTAGAATAAAGTCATCTTCTGTTTCCTGTTGCGAACATCGAACGCACGTATTGGACTGTCGCTTTCTCAAGTTTAAAGAGTCCAACTGCTAATGCCATGATTATTAAGAAATCTGCAAAGAAAAGTAGATATCCGTCAAAAGGTGACAGAGCGGTGCAATCAACGATTGTGAAGACTTGGGCAATCAAGACGTGATGTACCAGGAAAATTGGATACGAGTATTTCGCGATGGACTTTACTGGTACACGTACGGGTTGCACATCAAGCCATTTTGCTGCATAAACGATGACTAGGAATGCACCGATTCCTACTACAGTCACGGCAAAAGAACCTTTTAGCAAAGGATGAAGCTCTTGTATGATAAGCACTAGAAGAGCTCCAGCTCCTGCGACCGTTGGTACTTTTTGTATGTACTGGATGAAATACATGCCAAACAGTAATTCTGGCAGTCGCGTAGTCATGAGCAGATCCGAAGGCAAACCAAATATTGTTGGTTGAAGGATCAAAGTAGCTGCATAAAGTGCAAGAGCGATAATGACTGTTATAATCGGGTGCTTCTTAACTCCACAGCGCAACAGAGGGAATAGCGCATAATAGATGAGGATGAACCCTAAAAACCATTCACCTAGCGTATAAAAAGTCGGGAACGAGGTGTTCGCGACCATGCCATCGATGCCAAGTACCGAAAAGATTAATGACCATTTCGGTGCGGAAGCAAGTACGTGTCCTCCGTTACGAAGGAAGAGAAAAGCATTCGCAAGGATAAATGCAATCCAGAACATTGGATAGATTCCAATGAAGCGCTTGTAATAGAAATGCCTGCAGTCTAGTTTGTCGGATTCGCCATATGTGTACATAAGCGCTGCTCCTGAAATGATGAGGAACAGCGATACACCTAGACTGCCTACATAAATGCCAAATGGTTCATACATGAAAACTGGATGGCCGAGCATATAAGGATTGTTGAAATGCGTGATAACAATAAGGATTGCAGCTAGCGCACGTACCAAATCCAAATAGAAAAGTCGTGGACGTTTTTTCTTGCTCTGCTGGGCTACGTCCTCAGCTTTCTTAGCGGTGAGACTATTGTCTGTCATGTACGGTCTTTCTTCAGATGGCTGTTGGCGTTTCCATATCGGGTTTTGTATGTGCGCGGGTGACGGATATGTCTATACAAGTTCATGAATTTTGCACCGCAATGATAGGCAAAGGGCACTTTTACCAGCATACGCTTGAACCATAGAAGAATGGCAGCTCTTAAAGAGAAGCCACGGGGTACATTTGTACAAGTTCCAAGTAAAGTCGCATCAAGATAGGGAGCGGCACAATTGGCTAGCTTTTGGATATCATAAGAGAGGTTAGTGATCTCGATACGCGCAAAACGGTCAGAATAGATATAGCCTGTGTAGTAGCCGTTAGCTTGAGGAACATAACCGTAAGCTCGTTCAACAAAATGAAGCATGGAACCGTCGATTTTATTCGGCTCAGGAGGGAAGTCCTCATACTTCCAGTCGATGTCGAAGAACTGTTGCAAAGCTTTTGGACGGAACCAGAACATCGTTCCCATGGGAGCAATAGGTTCTTTATCCTTATCCAGTGGAACCTTAACCCGTAGTGTTTTTTCAAGCATTTTTTTGGTACCTTCGTAATTTGGTCCCCAAAGACTGGCGAAATTACCAAAGTAATCAGCATGGTTCGGCGGCGCAGGTGCAAGAACGCCAGCATGCGGATCATTCTCGAAATGATTGATTATATTGCTGACCAGAGCCTTACTTCCTAATACATTCTCGAAGCACTTATAAGCGAAGCCATCACCTATGCTGTATGGAGAAAGTTGGGTAACTTTTTTGTCATGTGCGAAGCATACGTAATCGTATTGAAGGCAGTCTTTGCCTGCTCCAACCAATAATGCGCTGACGTCACGTCCGCGATTCTGAATAACACGCACATCAACGTTATAGGGCAGATCTTTGCAACGCTCTCGCACAATCGTAGCGTTCTCCTCAGAGCCAACGGTGAAAATGAAATCGCAACCTTCCGGCATGGATTTAGCGTATTCCAGAGTCTTATCGAGCAAATCCATATAGTACAAATGCATGATAAGAGCAATACGCTTATTAGTCGGAATGGGAGCGATAGTATTTGTGGGAAGAACAAAATCAAGATGCAGGTTTTTGACAAGATCTGCGAGATTCATGGTTCTCAGTGCATTTTGCCAAATGAGATCAACATCAAAGTCAGTATGATCACGTAGGAATTCAAACAAGTCCAACGCGGCATTGCCTACGGACTGATTCATGGTATCCATGTAGTCATGGAAGAATGAGCGACGTTTGAAAATAGGGCAACGCTTTTCTGCGACTAGTGTCTTCGCGGCAAAAGTAATCGGTCCGTATGTAAAGCCTTCTAAATCATCCGTATTGACGTAGGTGTCCCACTTAAATCCCTTGTCAGCAAAACGTTTAGTAAACAATGACTCATGGAGGCCAACAGAATCATAGTAGCTTTTAATAGGAGGCATATTGTCCCAATAGTCTTGGAATGACTTGCTCTCAATCAGGCTTCGACGGTATGCGTGGAAGTGGGATTGAATATGCTCTGGTAGATATCCAAAGGGACTGCGCCCGAATGGGTCCTGTGGAACTTTATGGAACTTTGTGATACCCCAGAAGTCCAAATCACGCTGATCCATCGTCTCAAACATTTCAGAGAACGGATAGACAGGACCCATGATGGTGGCGTTGAACAGCACAACTTCATCGAAAGATACGAGTTTTTCCCAACCGTAAGATTCCATTGCAGTTTTATAAGCCCAAACATCGAAGCCCTCATTTGGGCGAACAATCAGGTTATTTGTATACGAGGAAAGAATTTTTTCTCCTGCCTCGTTCAATTTTCCATTGCAGACGATAGTCATTTCAGAAAGATAGGGTCTGAAACCATTCAGCAATGTAGGGATGTAGTCATCTACCACGCCTTCTGCATCGTAGAAGAAGAAAATCCCAAGACGTTTTACCGATGACTCATCTTGAATTTTCATAGTAGTTTGCTCTCTCTGTGTGTATTGATAATACGTATCACGACCTGGACAGGTTGCTGCAGTTATTTATCTGGTCATAATTACTTACAGCAATGACTCGCTGTCGCTTTCTAAAGACCTGTCAATTTTTTGAAAGTCGTCCTTCTCGTAAAACTTGACTAGTCGATGCGATTAAAAGTCAACGCGCGGTCACTGAGGATACCGTTTTCGCTGTTTCTATCATTGCGCACTGCAAAATAGCAGCAGAAATCATCGTTGGTGAAAGCGACGTAATCTGGCCGTTCTGATTCCTCTGACTCAGAACGGATGGTGGCGAAAATGCGGAACTCCCCGTTATTGAATTGCTCCATTGGAATGGAAAACCGGACTTTATGGTGCCCTTTTTCAATTGGGAGACCGAAATATTCGCTTTGAGTATCGACGTCATAAATTTGGCCACCGCGTCGTGCATCTTGCAGAATTAGCCCCAGATATCCCTGTCGATCACTAATGGCGTATTCATATTCAACGTCAAAAACAAAGGGAGATTCCCCATCGACGATTTTAGGGCTGACAGGAGTTATTCGAAGCACGGGAACGCGCTGGTTCAGACCATTGGGATAGCGAAGCTCCTTGCTCGAGTCGTTCTTTGTCTTGTAATAGTTGAGTTCATGTGCATTCTCGAGCGAATACTGATCTGCGACATTATGTGGGTCACCAGAGGCAATAATTTCACCGTCTTTAATGAGAATTGCCTTATTGCAATACTTCTTGACGGCATCCATGCTATGCGTGACAAGTATAACTGTCTTGCTTGGATCGGTTTTGACCTGCTTAAAGAACCTATCGCACTTCTTCTGGAAAGCCTCGTCTCCAACCGCAAGTACTTCATCTAGAACTAGAATGTCTCCGCGCGCCTTGATAGCCACAGAGAAAGCAAGACGCACCTGCATGCCGCTAGAATAGTTTTTAAGTTTCTGATCCATGAATTCACCAAGCTCAGCAAATTCAACGATATCGTCATACATTGCGTCGACTTGGTCGCGAGAGAAACCGAGGAGTGCGCCATTGAGGTACACATTTTCTCTACCCGTTAATTCTGGATTAAAACCGACACCTAATTCGATAAACGGGACTAAAGTTCCATTTATCACAACGTTGCCTTTTTCGGGTGTATAGATACCTGAAATAATCTTGAGGAGGGTTGATTTTCCAGAGCCGTTTCGTCCGACGATACCAAAGAAATCACCTTTTCGTACTTCGAAAGAAATATCGCGCAGCACTTGCTGTTCACGGTATCCTTTGATGCCTTTGGTCCAGTTCAGGAAGGCTTGTTTTAGGCCACTTGCCTGTTCTGTTGGCAGACGGAACGATTTTGCAACGTGAGAAACAGATAGCGCGAGGGGATTCTCTTCATCGTTCGACAGGACAATCGGGGTTTCAACTGTAGTCACTAGAGTACCTCCGCGAATTTGCTGCTATTCTTTCGGAAAACATGTACACCAAGCCAGAGCAATAATGCCGTCAGAGCATACGGGATAAGGGAAAGAATGGGGTCACCCACCCATGTCCATACAGTTGGAATGTCCTCTGGAGATAACAGATTGTGACGGACATCCATGATGGCCTGCGCTATTGGATTGAGTAACATAATTTTGGACACAGCGGGGAAGTACTGTGAAACCATAGAAAGTGGATAAATTACAGGAATCGCATAAAACATTGCTTGTAAAACGACATCCCATATATGGGACATATCTCGAAAATATACATACAACGTGCCGAGAAGCAACGAAATGGCGAGGGCCAGCGCATAAAGCTGCAGTACGTTCAGAGGAACTAGCAGCATATACCATGTGTAATGGGCGTGCGAGAAGAAACCGAAGATAACAACCACAAGCAAGTTTATTCCAAGGGAAATCATAGATCCCATGGTTGTTGCGGCAACGATGATATAGCTCGGGAAATGAACCTTGCGAAGTAAATCGCCACGATTAACTATTGACTGCATTCCCATAGTGGTCGCTTCAGAAAAGAATGACCACAAGCATGTACCGCACAGAAGTGAAATCGCAAATGTAGGAGTACCGTCCGAAAAACGTAGGAATCGGACGAAAACCATGTACATGACGGCAAAAAGCATCAACGGTTTTAAGACAGACCAAAGTACGCCTAGAAAAGATCCTTGATATCTTAGCTGGAAGTCAGTCTTCACTAATTCTTTAAATACCACTATTGAATATCGGTACTTAGCCTTGAAACGCCGGATTAAGTCACTCATAGTCTCTCCACTCTATCAAAAGGGATAGCTGAAACTTTAGGCTGTTTAAAATCTACACCCTATGCACATGCCACATATACCGTTGGATTGCTTTGGGAAGCAAGCTACTGCATGTTTTTAATTTTGCGGTCGTACACAGCCTTTTCAACTAACCGCATATGACGCAGAATTACACAAATTGTTTTTTGCGAAAGAGACAGCTTCCTAATAAGAGATTGAGCCTCGTTCTTGCTACGCTCATAAGTGCTTCTATTTGAGCTTAAATCGGGGGCGGAGGCTGCCTCGTTTAGTGATCCGATCATGGTGTAGTAGCTGCGGGCTGGAAGCACGCCTTGGCTGAGAGCATGCTCGAAATTTGACAGCCCCGCGTTGAGATTGTCCTGGTAAAAACTGTAATTGCGCTTGCTGTGAGTGACGGATCCAGGGGACTGGAGCCAGTAGTACAAAGTACAATCGATGTCCACAACTTTATGCATGCGGGAGTATAACTTGCCGGCTACCATGACATCTTGGGCATACATGCCTTCGGGGAAACGAATGCCGTCCCACAATTCTCGTTTGTATAAGCGGCACCAGTTCGCCTCGTTGAAGTAACGAGCTTCGGTATTTTTTTTGAGTATGTCACCGATGAGACGAAGACTCTTGCAGAAAACAGTTTGATACGACCGAAGTGGGTTTTTGAATGCAGTTACTTTGTTAGGTGCCGTTGCGCCTACTGCTGCAACTGATTTGACCTTATCGAGCTGTGAGATGCCAAACTGTTGCCACCGAGCCTTAGACATGTCAGAGCCGCTGCTTAGGAGAGCATGCAGAAGGAATTCAATGTTATGACAATCCAAAATATCATCGTTGTCCGCAAAAGCGACATATTCACCGTGTGCGGCATCGAGGCCAGCGTTCTGAGCTTTAGCGATGCCACCATTTTCTTGATGAATGACATGAACACGAGAGTCCAGAGCTGCATAACTGTCGCAAATTTGTGGCGACTTATCCGTAGCGCCATCATCGACGAGGATGATTTCCAAGGTTTGGTATGACTGAGCCAGAATTGAATCGATACAGTATGGCAGATATTTTTCTGCGTTATACACGGGAACAATAATTGAGACCAACGGTCTTATATCGGTCATGAAGTGCATCCTTGACGCATGGGTTAGTCGTACGTTTCTATCGTACAAGGTTATTGGACTTTGGTGAAATCGGTGTTGTTTAGATACCCTTTGCCTGCGGTCATATCATATTGAACCAATTCATAGTCACGAAGTAGTTGTTTTGCGTCCTTACTCAGTGATTTCTTCGAGATCTGATTGCCTGACATGTCCAGATACGTTGTGTCCCCTGAACTGATTCCGCCTGTTTCTGTTGCGATGCGACTTGCTGCGGGAATTTGTTCCAACAATTGTGTAAGTAATGCAAGATAAGGAGATACTTTCGCATTCATATGGTTGGCTGCTAATGACATGAAGTAATTTGGCGACGTGAAGGCTGTATTAGAGGCATCGAGTTTCGTTCCACTTGATGCTGATGCACTGTTTGACCATATAAAGTAGTCGGTTTCATGTAGAGCGACGTGATTTTCAGTATCCTGATCAGCTGTCGAATAGATACTAGGCAGGTGATCGCCATAGAAAATCACAGTAATTGGCTTGTCAATTTGGTTGAGTTCGTCTAAGAACGAAGCGGTTGCCTGATCGGTGAGGTTTAGTCCTTTAGTATAGGTTTCGAGATTTTGATATTCGTCCGCAGACAATCCTGTGGAAGTATCTGCGCCTACAAATTCATTATCGATGTACCAATTGGTGTAAGGCATATGATTTTGCATGGTGGATAATTGCAAAAACTGTGGGTGCTTTTGCTTTTCGATTAAATCAATAATATTTTTGTATGCCTCTTCATCACTGACGTATGGAGAGTAGTCGATTGTGTCTTTGTGCTTGATTGAGGGAGTGCTATCAAGAGTGCGTAGGTGAGAAAAGCCAAATTTCTTGTAGTCAACGTTTCTCAGATACATGCTTTGGTAATACGGATGAACTGCGTCAGAGCCGTCAGCGCCATATCGATTGTTCCAGATTTGGTTGAAGGCATAAGGGTTCTTCTGATTAGGCACAAGCTGTTGGAACGGGATAATGAGGGAATCATCAAAAATAGACAGACTTAAACCCGTCAAAGCTTGATATTCCATATTGGCGGTACCTCCGCCATACCCCGAAGACAGCATCAAGCCCGAGGTCGTGGTGTCTTTTATAGCATGAATATTCGGAATCGGATCAGTCGAAAAAGAAATACCAGGAATTCTTGTTGGATCGGAAAAAGTCTCCGAAAGAATCATTACTACAGTACTGTCAGTAAGGTCATTCTGCCTGTTGTTGTTGATTGATATGGCCTGCTGAGAGTATTTTTCCGCAATTTGCGTCATTGTATCGCGATTATAATCTTTTGGTTTTTCTATCACTTTCGTTTTTGCCAAGCTGAGGAATGTAGTGACCGGACCATTGGTCTGGGCGTCAATTTTAGTATCGAATAAGGAAGGAGTATACCCAAGCGATCCTGCGAAAGAGTATGCCCAAGAACCAGGAATACTGAGATTCCAAGAGTACGAACAGAGCAAGGCAATACTGGCTATTGCGGCAACAATGCGGGTAAGAGTGCCAGTAAAGTTTTTAATGCTTGCAAAAGGTCTTTTCCATGAGCAATAGATGAAACTCCGTCTACCATCTATAATGAAGAAAACGATACAGCAGCAAATAAACCATGCTAAAACAGTGATTACACTGTTGACGAATGATTGACTTTCTTCAGGAATGAAAGACAGAAGTTTTCCTGAATCTCCTCCTGTCACAAAAGATAGATCAGCTGGAATAATTGGTTCATTGCGTAGTCCCATCTTAATGTTATCGGCCGTGCCGTAAATAGTGAAAAGAATACCGAACAATAATGTCGCAATCCAAAACCGATTGGTAACAAAGATAAAAACAAGATAGATTATTGCAAGTGCAAACAAGCTGAGCAGAAATTGGTATTTCTGTTCGAGCCACATTTGACTGACGAATTTGGTGACTTGCCCTGCGACGCTGTTCAGAATTTTGGTTGTCTGATCAACTTCATCGCCTTTATCGTACGTTGGTTCGCTATACACTCCCCACTGAAGGAAGATGACCTCGGCAGAAGTCAATAGGGTGAACACGATGGCGTAGAACGCATAGGAGAACCTCATGCGCTTCTTCCACGGGCCATATGCTTTTCTAAAGAATTTGATGATGAGTTGAACGGCTTTGAAATTAATAAAAGTATGCCATGCGTTTTTTACTGCTGTGGCAGCGGTGTGGATGGCGTGACCGGTAACTTTGGTTGCTTTTACAGCCGTGTGCCCTGCGGTGGAAAGCGTTTTTGCCGTAGTATGTGCGGCTCGTTTGCAAACCGAGACGACCTGATTCAAAGGCTGCTCAGCGGGTTGATGGGGCTGGAGCTCAGAAGAAGCGATTTGTTCGTTATTGTCTATTTCGGCTTTACTGACGGATCCACTGGAAGTCATCTCCGGTAAACAGGGCAGGGTGCCAGCGCCTGAAATGAAAACGCTTGTGTTATCGGAGATGGCGTGAATTGCTGATTTCTGCGTATACAGTTTTGAACCGTGGTGGCCTGAAAGGGCGGATGGGGCGCAAGCGTTGCTGTCTTCGTCATTCGCAAGAGGGCGATATGTTCCACCCGCAATCGGCTGCTTAGTAAGTTTTACGTATGAAGGAACGTGAGCATGACGGTCAGGCGAAAAAATAGGCATCGTCGCATCCTTCAACAAGATAGCCCCTTATAATTAGGGGCTCTGTACAATTAAACCGGATACATTTTAGTGTTCAGCTGTGGACGAACGGGTATCTCGTAGATGTCTGAAAGGTAGCTGGAAGGTTAACTGTGCTACGTGGGGTATCTGCCTACAACGTAAGTGGGAAAGGGCAACAAAATGTATGCGAAATCTGAAGGGTCGTAGCGCAGGAATTGGTTGATTTGCAGACTGGGGGAGAGGCTCGATATGTGGATCTTTTTACTCAATTTGCTGCGAGCGACAGTCGACAGACGGATTTGGTGTTCAAGGTGGACGACTATATGCGCGCGCAAGTGTTGGATGCCACCAGCTGATAATGCGCCGAAAGCGTGGCTTGTATGGGGCGACGAGAAGGCGGGCGGCGGATTCGGTGCGTGGCTTGGCGCAGTTAGACCGTTGACGTGAGATGTAACGTGGTTGCCATGACAGACCATGAACGCACTATTCCGACTTCTGGACATATTGCTGCTGAACATGCCGTTCCAACTTGTGCTCGTATGAAGACCATTGCTGTTCCGGATTTTGAAGTGTTGTTTGCCGACTATAAGGGTTCCAAGCCTCAGGAAGACGAATTTGTGAAGTGCGTCGGACGGGAACGCTTATGACAGTTCGCCATGGCGATGTGACGCAGTCTGACAACTGAGATTCGGTAAGCGTCGCTTTTGAAGATGTCACGCTGCAAGCGAGTCGGCTTCACTGGAGGCAGAAGCGGGACCTGACTCATACTTGGCCTAGAGCCCGAATCTTGCCATGTAATCCAGAAGTTCTCTTCTGCCAGGACCTAAATTTTAGGGTGCTCGTTTGAGTTCAATGGGTCTCTGCTTGAAAAGCCAATGATTATGCGGTCTTTACACCAAATCAAGAGTTGCGAAAGGCGCTCTCATACACCAAATCAAGGGTAACTGAGGTGCCGTTCATACACCAAATCAAGGTTTGGAGTGCGAAAAACCTGCTGAATCTGTCATAGATATCGCATCCGCCACGGGGGAAGCCGTGCAACCATTGAACTTTTCGGCTTGCGCGGGTTACGTGAATTAGTGATTCGAGACATCGCCCACGAGCGCTCCATGAACTATGCAACCCTGCCAGTACCCTGAAATGGTGAGTAGTGAGATTTTCAAGCCGCGCAACATCATTGTGACCGGCGGATGTGGGTTTATCGGAGCCAATTTCGTGCGCTACGTGGCACACAACCATCCTGACGTGCGCATAACCGTGCTCGACAAGCTGACGTATGCCGGAAATCCGCAGAATATCGCCGGTCTTCCGCAATCGCAAGTCGAACTCGTGCAAGGCGATATCTGCGATGCTGCACTACTGGAACGTATCGTGCCCGGGCATGACGCGATCGTGCATTTCGCGGCCGAATCGCATAACGACAACTCCATCGCCAATCCTGAACCCTTCATCACAACGAATGTGGAGGGTACGTTCCACCTGCTTGAGGCGGCGCGCAAGCATGACGTGCGATTCCACCACATCAGCACCGACGAAGTATACGGCGACCTGGCGTTGGACGATCCGGCGCGATTCGACGAAAACTCGCCGTACCGCCCGTCAAGTCCGTATAGTGTGTCAAAGGCCGCGTCCGACCATCTGGTGCGCGCGTGGACGCGCACATACGGCCTGCGCGCCACGATTTCCAACTGTTCCAACAATTACGGGCCGTACCAGCATGTGGAAAAATTCATTCCACGCCAGATCACTTCCATCATGGCGGGCGTGCGTCCGAAACTATATGGCACAGGCGAGAACGTGCGCGACTGGATCCATACGGAAGACCACTCTTCTGCGGTGTGGAAGATTCTTACACGCGGGCGGATCGGCGAAACATACCTGATCGGCGCGGATGGTGAAATGAGCAATATTGCCGTGATGCGTATGATCCTGCGGCTTATGGGATGTGCCGAAGATGCGTTCGACTGGGTGCGTGACCGTCCCGGGCATGATCGGCGTTACGCGATTGACTCCAGCAAGCTGCGTGCCGAACTTGGATGGCGGCCCGTGCATACGAACTTCGAAGCCGGTTTGCAAGCGACCATCGCTTGGTATGCTGCCAACCGCGCCTGGTGGGAGCCCGCCAAAGCCGCCACCGAAGCCCGCTACCGCGCCCAAGGCCAGTAAAGCGCGTCGGACGGGAACGTTTGTGACGGTGCGTCATGGTGGATGCGGCGCAGCCTGGCAACTGGGTTCGGCAAGTGGCGATTGGGGAATAACGTGTTGCAAGTAGCCGATTTCGTCAGGAAATGCCTCCGGTCGGACTGTCGAATCTGCCATATATAAGCCAGATACGGTGCGAAAGCGCTTGTGCGGGGGTGAAGTCGTCCAAAACGCAACTTTGACCCCCCGTTAATAAGCTCTTTCGGGTTTTTTGGAAGGGGTATCGATTTGCGGTATGGGCGGTTATCGGGTTGTGAAAACGTTGCGAAAGTCATCTTTAACGAGGTCAAAGTTGTTTGAAAACGCAACTTGGCCCCGTTGAACGCAGGGGCGGCGGAGCTAGGGGCGGCGCCCTGTCGGCTCGTCTGGCTCGGACGGCTTACTTGGCGGACTCGAGTTTGAGTTCCTGGCTGGCGATCACTGACTTGGCGGCCGCGTCGAGTTCGTTGGTGATGTTGCGCAGGTTGTCGGCGTACGTGCGAATATCGTCTGTCGCCTTGGTGAAGTCGCTGGCATTGCCGTTCGCGGGGCATGTTGGCGCGTTTTCCACGGCTTCGGCCAGCGTGATCGCATCCTTCAGGGTTTCCAGCGTGGTGCCGTCGGCCACGTCGTCCACGGTGAGTTTTGCCGCATCTTCGGCTTCTTTCTGAGCCTCTTCGAAGTTTTGCTGATGCGTGGCGAGCGCCTTCGCGTTCAACGTGCAGGTGTCGCTGGCGGCTTGCGTCATTTCGCGCTTATTGGCGACTGCGATGATGGCAACGGCTGCGAGCGCGATGGCAACCACTGCTATCACGGCGACGATGGCGATGGTCTTGCGCTGTCTCGCATTGTTTTTCTGCGTGGTTGGCTGCATTGCTGGTTCCTTTCTTCTTGTGCGGTTCTCATTTCGGGCAAAACGTTGCGAGTATACAAAAAACACTTCCGAAAAACGATTTACCGGTGGAAATAGTGTGGATTATTTTGCTGTGAAAGGAATTTGTTTGTGGATGGGGTGCTGGGCGCGTCAGGATTGCGTGGCATTTATGCTGGAAGGAGAAACGTTTTAAGGGGTTTGAATGGCGTATCGTGCGACGTTGAAGGATGTGGCCGCTGCTGCGGGGGTGTCTGTGACGACGGTTTCGCTGGTGTTGAATAATCGGCCGGCTCGCGTGTCTGATGAGAAGCGTAAGGCCATTGCCGACGCGGCGAAGAAGCTGAATTATGTGCCGAATCAGAGCGCGCGTAGCTTGGTGACCAAGCAGTCACAGCTGGTTGCGCTGATCGTGCCTGATATTGAGAACTTGTTTTTCGCGGCGCTTGCCAAGTGCGTGGAGGATGAGTGCGCCGCGCAGGGGTATTCGCTGATTGTGGCCAATTCCGATGATTCGCGTGCTGCGGAGCATGAGTTGTTGCAGCGTCTTCCTGCCCGTGGGGTGGATGGGGTGATGTTGATCCCGGCGCGTGAGTCGTGTGTTGGGAGTGCTGTTGAGCAGCTGTGTGAGGATGTGGCGCTTGTGTCGTGCCCGGTGGTGCTGATCGACCGTTTGACGCAGTGCGGCTGGTGCGATGCCGTCGGTTTTGACAACTATCTTGGTGGTCGTTTGGCTGCCCAGTATCTGTTGGAAGGTGGTCATACTCGTATTGGCATTGTCACCGGCGATATTGCGGAGTCGAGTGCCGCGGAGCGTCGTCGTGGTTTTGTGGATGCCATCGAGCAGTCGGGGAAGCATTTTGATTCTTCGCTGTGTGTTGAGGGTGATTACCGTTTCGATAGCGGCTATCGTGCCGCGAATCAGATCATCGATGGCGGGGCGACGGCCGTGTTCTGCTGCAACGATGTGATGGCGCTTGGCTTCCGTCAGCGTATGGCGGAGCGTGGGTTGCATGTTACTGAGGATATGCAGGTGATTGGTTACGACAATATTCTCAAACGATTCGGTCTTGGTTGGCGTATGACCACCGTTGAGCAGAGCGTGACTGATTTGGCCGCCGCTTGTTGGGGTATGTTGCGTAAGCGGATTGATGTTGCGGTTCGTGCCAAGTCCGGTACGGAATCAGGGGATGCTCGTCCGTGGCTTTCCGATCCGCAGGTTGAAGTGCTTACGCCGAAACTGGTGCAGGCGGCCTGCGCGTAAACCGCCATTTTTAGATGCTGCAGACTGGTGCAAAACAGGTGGTGCAGATCAATCTCGGTATGTGGTGACGTAAGCATCTCCAATATGTTGTAATCGTTGGGAATACAGGCAACACGCCGTGTATAGGTGAAGAATTTGCGTTCTTGATAAAACGCTTTATCATAAATCTTGTCAACACAACACAATCGAGAATGCGCTCGATGTATAACTGACGACGCACCCGTATGGTGGCGGACCGTCGTCAGGCTCGTCAAAGAGGAAAGGCATACACATGAAAAAGATGATTCTTGATCTTGATACCGGCGTTGATGACGCACTCGCTATTTCGTATGCCCTGGGAAGCCCGGAAGTCGAGCTGATCGGCATCACCGGCACCTACGGCAATGTGCTCGTCGAGCAGGGTGTGCGCAACGCACTGGCCGTGACCGACCTGCTCGGCCACCCGGAAGTCAAGGTGTATCAGGGTTTGCCGCACTCCAGCACCACCGATCACTTCGAAGTACTGCCGATCTCCGCGTTCATCCACGGCGACAACGGCATCGGCGATGTGGAAATCCCCGATTCCAGCCGTTCCGTCGAAACCGAATCCGCGGTAGACTTCATCATCGACGCAGTGAAGACCTATGGCAAGGATCTCGTCTACGTGCCGACCGGCCCGATGACCAACATCGAAGCCGCACTGAAGAAAGCACCGGAAATCAAGGATGAAATCGGCCAAATCGTGCTTATGGGCGGCGCACTGACCGTACCCGGCAACTGCAACGCCTGCATGGAAGCCAACATTTCGCAGGATCCGGAAGCCGCCGACTACCTGTTCCGTTCCGGCGCTCCGACCACTATGATCGGCCTCGACGTGACCCTGCAGACCCTGCTCACCTACAAGGAAACCCAGCAGTGGCGCGACCTCGGCACCAAGGCCGGCAAGTTCCTGGCCGACATGACCGACTTCTACATCAAGGCTTACGAAACCACGTCCCCGCATCTGGGCGGCTGCGGCCTGCACGATCCGCTCGCCGTTGGCGTGGCAGTGGACCCGACCCTCGTCACCACCCTCGACATCAATATGAAGGTCGACGTGGAAGGCCCGACCCGCGGACGCACCATCGGCGACGAAACCCGCCTGAATGACCCGGCCAAGACCATGAAGGTTGCCGTCGGCGTCGACGTGCCGCGCTTCCTGAACGAATTCATGACCCGCATCTCCGGCCTCGCAGCCAAGGCTGAATAAGCGTAACCGGCCAAGCGATCGCGTCTCGCATATCGCGTATCGCATATCGCGCAATTCGAGAGAATCAAGGATTTTTATTATGTCTAACAACACAACCGCTGTGACCGGCACCGCATCCGCCGATCCGTTCGACGATCCGGTGACCAGCAACAAGATGGCCATCCGCGCCCTGATCCCGCTGCTGATCACCTTCGTGCTCGGCACCCTGTGCCTGCAGGGCTTCAACCTGGTGTTCCAGCAGGTCGGCGCCGACGTCGGCGCACCGAACCAGGCGTCCCTGATCACCGCATTTCCGAGCATCGTGCTCGGCATCGTGTGCTTCATCTACGGTTCCCTGGGCGATTTCGTCTCCCTGCGTAAGCTTGTGACCGTCGGTCTCGTGACGCTGTTCGTCGGCTCCATCTTCGGTTTCGTGGCAAACTACTTCTTCGCCGCAAACCTGTGGACCGTGATCATCGCACGCGTGCTGCAGACCGCAGGCGAACAGGTGGCAGGTTCCGCCTTCCTGGTGGTGGCCACCAAGTACCTGCGTAACGATTTGAAGGTCATCTTCTTCGGTCTGTTCACCGCCGCATACCAGCTTTCCGCATCCATCGGCGTGTTCGCAGCCGGCATGCTCAGCTCCATCGCATGGCAGTTCCTGTTCCTGATCCCGTCCGTCACCATCCTGTTCCTGCCGATCCTGCTTAAGACTCTGCCGTCCAAGAGCGGCAACGGCCAGAAGGTCGATGCATTCGGCTTCGTGATCTTCGGCTTCGCCACCGCATTCCTCACCCTGTTCTTCTCGTACATGGCGTGGTGGATGCTCGTGGTCTCCCTGCTGCTGTTCGTGGCATTCGCCTTCTACATCAACAAGGCCTCCAACCCGTTCATCACCCCGGCGTTCTTCAAGAACACCCGCTGGCTGCGCGCCATCTGCCTGATCCTCGTGTTCTACTTCGTGAACTACGCACTGAGCCCGATCCTCAACGCCATCGGCACCAACATCTACGGCATGACCACCACCCAGGTCTCCCTGCACATTGTGTGGGCCTTCGTGGTCGCCGCCGTGGTGGGCACCTGCTCCGGCATGATCATCCGCAAGATCGGAATCAAGGCCGGCATCGTGACCGCAGGTACCCTCATGTTCCTCGGCTGGACCGGTGCGGCATTCTGCGTGAACTCCGGTTTCGTGGTGCTGACCCTGTGCGCATGTGTGTTCTACGCGGGCTGCGGCCTCATGTACTCCCCGGTGGTCTCCACCGTGCTGGGCACCATTGAAAAGGACGAATCCGGCCGTGGCGTCGGCATGAACGATCTGGCCATGAACGTTTCCCCGTCCATCGGCATCGCCATCATCGGCAGCCTGCTCGGCTCCAACGCCCTCGCAGGCGGCTCCATCACCGGCGCAACCGGCGCTGCCGCCAACTATTCCAACCTGTTGCTGATTGCCGCCGGTACCGCGCTGCTTGGCCTGATCGTGTTCTTTGTCTTCAAGAAGAAGATCTACGAAGGCAACCATGCGCTGGAAACCGAGGAATCGGCAAAGTAATCGCACATTACATCCTCAATATAGTAAAAATGGAGATTTGCGACAATTGCGATTACTGAAAAACAATATTCCGCAAATCTCCATTTTCATAAATCTTCTTTTGATGTAAGGAAGGTAAAGATGAGCGCGACTGAAGTTCTCTCCGCATTGGACCGCATCCACGGCACAGTGTCCGTAATCGGCTCGATGAACGCGGACTACACCGTCACCGCACAGCGTCTGCCAGGGCCGGGGGAGACCATCACCGGCGGTCCGCTGCAGCTGCTGCCGGGCGGAAAATCCGGCAACCAGGCGGCCGCCGCAGCGCGCATCGGCGCAACCGTGCAGATGTTCGGCGCGGTCGGTTCCGATTCCAACGCCGACTTCCTGCTTGGAGCTCTGGGCGAGGCTGGCGTGAACACCACGCATGTTCGCCGCGTGCTCGGACCGTCTGGCACAACCGTGATTACCGTGGACGCAGCCGGCGAAAACACCATCGTGTACTCGCCGGGATCCAACGCGCAGGTCACCGTGGATTATGTGGAATCCGTGCGCGATGCGCTGGCACGGTCTTCCGTACTTGGCCTGTGCTTGGAAAGCCCGATCGAAACGGTGACGGCCGCCGCGCGCATGTGCCATGAAGCGGGCGTGAAAGTGCTGCTCAACGATTCGCCGTTCACCCCGTCGCTGCCGGCCGAACTGGTTGAAGCATCCGATATTCTGCTCGTCAACGAGCATGAGATGGTGCAGCTGCTTGGCATTGACGAGCCGGAAAACGACGATTGGGACGGTTTCGATTGGAATCATGCGCTGGAAGCAATGCGTGGATTCGGTTTCGAACAGGCGATCGTGACGCTCGGCGGCGATGGTTCCGTGGTATTGGATTCCACTTCGGCAACGCCGATCCAGCGCATTGCCCCCGTGCGTGTGAACGCGGTGGACACCACCGGCTGCGGCGACTCCTTCATGGGCACGGTGCTGGCCGGTCTTGCCTCGGGCATGGCGCTTTCCGAAGCGGCCGAGCTTGCCTCGTATGTTTCGGCATACGCCGCCACAGGGTATGGTGCGCAGGCCTCCTACGGCAATGCCGCGCAAATCCGCGAAGCATTCGCCAAATAACGGAAGCGAGGATGCCTATCGGACGCTAGCCAGATTTCTCTTTTCTCTCTTGATACGCGTGGTGCCGCATCCTACCGACGTAGGATGCGGCACCACGTTTTTGGGAAGATCTGACATTAAAAAACTCGCCGACCGGATGGGGGCGAGTTTTTGTTACGTTGAAAAAATTGCGCGAATCAGGCGTAGATATTGCGGGGACGCATGTCTTCGGGCAGACCGTTGAGCAGCGTGGAAACGGATCCGGATTCGAACACGGAACGGATGCCGGCGGCCAACAGCGGAGCCACGGACAGCACGGTCATGTTCGGCAAGCGCTTCTCTTCCGGAACGGGCACGGTGTCGGTGAGCACGATTTCCTTGGCGCCGCAATCCCTCAGACGTTCCACGGCCGGGCCGGACAGCAGACCATGCGTGGCAACCAGCGTCACGGACTTCGCACCGGCGTTGTTCAGCGTGCGCACGGCCTCGCAGATAGTGCCCGCGGTGTCGATCATGTCGTCGACCACCACGCAGTCGCGACCTTCGACCTCGCCGATAATGCCATGCGCTTCGGCATGGTTCGGGCGGGTGGTGTCACGGGTCTTGTGAATGAACGCGAGCGGCAGATTGCCCAGCTTCGCGGCCCACTGTTCGGAAACCTTGATGCGGCCGGCATCCGGAGACACGATGGTGGTGCTCTCAAGCGGCATGTTGTTGCGCACGTAGTCAAGCAGTACCGGAGTGGCGGTGAGATGGTCGACCGGTCCATCGAAGAAACCTTGCTCCTGGGCGGCATGCAGATCGACCGTCATAATACGGTCGGCGCCGGCTGCGCGGAACAGGTCGAAAATCAGTCGGGCGGTGATGGGCTCGCGGCCCTGATGCTTCTTATCCTGGCGCGAATAGCCAAGGAACGGCGCGACCACGGTAATGGAACGGGCGGAAGCGCGCTTCATGGCGTCAACCATGATGAGCTGCTCCATAATCCACTTGTTGATCGGCTCGGTGTGCGCCTGCATCACGAACGCATCGGCGCCACGCACCGGCTCGGTGTAACGCACATACATCTCGCCGTTGGCGAAATCGTAAGCCGTGGTTTCAAGTACGTCGATTCCTAGGTATTTCGCGGTTTCATGGGCCTGCTCAGGGTACGCACGACCCGTCACCAAAGCCAATTTCTTATCCGGGGTGCCTTCGAGAATCGCCGACATGCTTCGCCTTCCACAAATCTAGAGTCGCGTAAATACGGTACCAACCGTACAAAAATAGCCGTATTCAATATAACAATGCGGGTGCCCATGACGCGCCTGCACCACAGAACGTGCGCATGATGTTGCAGAACGTGCGCAATTGCCGCTCGTCCAGCAGAAGGGCTATGCTGAACAGGTTGTCTGAACTGTATCTTTATACCTTTCATATATAGATGCGTGAAGGCAGTACGCATACACACTCCTGCCATGGAAGGTCCATGGCCGATAGTCCGAAGGAGGTGGGTGATGTCTGCGCATAAGTACGAACTGATGTTCATTGCTGATCCTGAGCTGGATGAGCGTGGTCTGAAGAAGCTGACCGAGCAGTATCTGGAAACTGTCACCAAGGAAGGCGGTGCTGTCGAGAACATCGACATCTGGGGCCGTCGCAAGCTTGCCTACGAGATCGCCGGCAAGACCGAAGGCAATTACGTTGTGGTCAACTACTCCGCTGATCCGGCCACCAGCGACGAACTCGATCGTCTGCTGAACCTGAACGAATCCGTCATCCGTACGAAGATTCTTCGCAAGTAAGTAATTCCAAGCTTTTCAAGCTGCAAAGTAGGTAGGTAACGATGGCAGGCGAAACGATTATCACTGTGGTGGGCAACCTCACCGCTGATCCCGAAATCCGTCAGGTTGGCAACGGTGCATCCGTGGCCAGCTTCACCATTGCCTCCACTCCGCGCAACTGGAACCGTAATACGGGCCAGTTTGAAGATGGTCAGGCCTTGTTCATGCGCTGCTCCGCGTGGCGCGACATGGCCGAACATTGCGCGCAGAGCCTAAGCAAGGGCATGCGCGTGATCGCGCAAGGCCGTTTGCAACAGCGTTCCTACCAGGCGAACGATGGTTCCCAGCGCACGGTCGTCGAGCTTCAGGTCGATGAGATCGGCCCGTCCCTGCGCTATGCGACCGCCCAGGTCACCCGAACCTCCAGTGCCAACGGTGGTAATTTTGCCGGCAATCGCGGCGGCAACAATTTCGCTGGTGGCAATGGCGGATTCAACAATGGTGGCTTCGCCGGCAATGCCGGTGGCTATCAGGGCGGTGCCGGATATTCCGGTGGCGCAGGCTATCAGGGTGGGGCTTCCGCTCCAGCCAATGCCGCGCCCGCCATGCAGTCCGCTCCTGCATCGGATCCGTGGGGCAACTCGGATAATTCCGGTTCCTCATCGTTCGGTTCCTTTGGCTCCTCCGAATTTGGTGGAAGCAGCGACGAACCGGAATTCTGATCCGACCCGGATCGCAGCTTAAAAGAAAAGCAATTTCCAGATTGTAAGGAGAACATCAAGATGTCACGCAAGAGGCCGCAGCCGCCGGTCAAGCCGTTTAAGAAGAAGCCGAATCCACTGAAGGCCGCCAAGGTCACCGAGATCGATTACAAGGACGTTGCCCTGCTGCGCAAGTTCATTTCTGATCGCGGCAAGATTCGTTCCCGTCGTATCACCGGTGTTTCCGTGCAGGAACAGCGCGAGCTCGCCAAGGCTATCAAGAACGCCCGCGAGATGGCTCTGCTGCCGTACGCCACTTCCGGTCGCTGATCTTAGAGAGGTTTGAAAAATGGCTGAAACTAAGGTTATTCTCACCAAGTCCGTCAATCACCTGGGTCACCCGGGCGACGTCGTGTCCGTCAAGGCCGGCTACGCTCGCAACTACCTGATTCCGCAGGGTCTGGGCTTCGCATGGTCCAAGAACGCTGCCGCCCAGATCGAGGCCATGAAGCGCGCTCGTCTGGCCAAGGCCGTTGCCACCCGCGAAGAGGCTGTTGCCGCCAAGGAACTCATCGAGGGTTCCGTCGTCGAAATCGCCGCCAAGGTCTCCGAGTCCGGCAAGCTGTTCGGTGGCATCTCCGCCGACAAGATCGCCATCGCGCTGTCTTCCAAGGCTGCCGTCAACCCGAAGAACATCACCGTGGATCCGATCAAGACCACCGGCGAGTTCGCTGCAACCGTCGCTCTGCACCCGGAAATCTCCGCTTCCTTCACCGTGAAGGTTGTCGCTGAGTGATTCGGCCCCATTCGCTATGGCTGCATTCATTGCGGTTACGGCGAATGACTTCAGACTGAGATACGTCTGAGCTTAAGCATGGAAAATCCCCCTGCACCAGCTGAAAACAGCTATGCAGGGGGATTTTCATACTTTATTTAATAGCTGTAGCCACCGTCATCAAGCGTGACCGTGACCTTACCATCCTTGATAGCGAACGATCCGCTCGCATTGAACGTCGTACTATCATCATCCGGATCCCAAGAATCGCCGTCTTTCACCTCGTATGTGCACTTTGCCTTACCGGTTTTAGTATCAAAAGCGCCATAATCAAGGTCGACTTCGTCGATTTTCGGATAGATGCTGATCGACCACGCGAAATTACGGTAATTATCCTCATCCCATACGCGGAAGCCGAACGGGCAGTTTTCCGGTGCATAGTCGGTGGATTCCGCGCACTTGTCGAGCGCGTTGTTCACGGCGGTGCTTAATGCATCCTTGAACTTGCTGGTGGTCGTCACCTTCAGCGTGGTCGGCGAATCGCTGTCTTCGTTCGTGCGGAATACCACCGTTTCGCTGACGATATAATCCGTGCTCGTAACGGAAATGTTGTACGTGCCCGGGTATACGCGCAACTGCCATTCGCCGGAATCCGTCTTCTCCGCGTTTTTGGCTGTGACCGCAACCTTGTTGACCGTCAACGATTCCACACTGCTTGGCACGGAAACATTGATGGACTTGATCAGTGGCGTGGTGATTTGCCAGTTCGGGAAAATCAGGAATTTGTTGCCGGATTTGCGCATCGCGAGTTCCTCATCGACGGTTTCGCCGTTCAACGAGTAGCTGATTGATGCGGTGGTTGTGCCATTGCCGGATTTCACGCCATTGACATGCGCATTCGAAATGGTCGCGTTATCGGTCTTGGCGACGCTGTTGGAAAGCAGCTTGCGTTGGTTTTTACCCACTTGAGGATCGGCAATGTCGTTAGCCTTGTCGTAATCGCCGCTGGCGATTGCCGACACATAGCTTTCCGCCATGGATTTCGCGCTGAAGACGGTCGAATTGAGCACAACCATAGACAATGCCCAATACGATCAGTGCACCGGCGACGATGCAGCCGATCAGGATCGTCTTCTTAGTTTTTGGGTCGAGTGGCTTTCCTTCACCCTGTGGAACGGCCGGCATCGGAATGTCGGCCGGAGATTGTGGCATGGGAGGAACCGAAGCCGTTGACTGCGGTACTGGTGGAACCGAAGCGGCTGGCGCTGGGATTGGCGTGGTTGGCATTGGCGTGGTTGGCATTGGAACAGCGGGCATCGCTTGCGTAGGAGCGGTCTGCGCGGCTGGTGACGTTGCTGGCGCGGACGGATTGGCGTACTGCGCGTTGTATTGCGCGTTGTATTGCGCGGTCTGCGTGGTCTGCGCGGAAGCTGCGGTCCTGGCTGCCTTCGGTTGGCCGAAATGCGGATCGCAAGCCTTGACGTAATCGACGACGTTCTGCGGAGTCTGCTGTACGGTACCGCCAACAAGAATCTTCCACAATCCCGGCGTCGACGCAACCAACGTCGGACCAAACGTCATCGCAATCACTTCAACGAGGAAAGCCCAGATGCCGGCGACGATGAAATACCACATTGGCACCATCGTCGAAACCGTATTCGAGCTGTATCCGGCAAGGAAATTCGTGCACAGGAATTCCGCGACAAGCCAGAACACCATCACGGCGACAGGAGCCTTCCATGTGTTCTCCCACTTCGCATAATACGGGTCATACATGTTGCGGGCCGTCTCACGAAGCGCAATGTAAATCGTTGCAATGATGAAAAGCACAAAGCAAATCCACAGTGCCCAAGCGTATTGGGTGACGCTGGCGACATTGAACAGGGAAAGCGTGTAGGAGGATTGCCCGGAAACCGAAGCCGTGACACCACCGAACGAAGATACGGAAAACAGTACGAACGGTACGGCAGGCAATAGCAGCGGAATCAGCAGTATGCCGGCCAGTGCGCTCGCTGTGGATTTCAGTGGAACGGAGATGGACGGTTTTGCCCTCAGTGCGGCGCCGCGCAATTGCAGGATGGCCATGCGGCTGCGGGAATTCCTTCCGTGTGTCCGCAGTGCGGCGTTGCCGTCACCGCAGATATGCGATTCTGTGGTTCCTGCGGTTTTCCGTTGGGGACACAAGGTGCTCAGCCGGCTGAGACCACTCAAATCGATGTTCCGCCGGCAACGGCCGCATATCCTCCGGTTCCCATGCCCGCGCCATCAAGCCTGCAGCTAGACATGCAGTCCGGAACGCAATCTGATCCGCAAGCCAATGATTGCAAGAACCGCAAGAAGCCAATCATCATCGCAATTATTGTAATTATTGCGGTGATAGCGTTAATCGCGGGATTTGTTGTATGGAAATCAACCAATCGTAATAGCGGTGACGATTCGGCGCAAAACGGTTCTTCGACGGCGCAAAACGCGGATGAGCAATCCAACAAAACCAAGCAGAACGATGCGGCCAAGCAAACCAAGGATTGCGCGACAACGCCCGACGCGGGCTTGGAGAGTGTCGAGAAAAACGGAACCACGATGATTGCGACCGTCGCGTTCTCTGCACACGCCTGCGGTGACACCGCGTGGAAAGGCGAAGACGTCACAATTTCCATCAAGGATTCCAGCAATGAGATGATCGCGTCCGCGGTGTACGACTTCGCATCCGATCCGATGCAGTTCACAAGCGGCACAGCGACGCTCGAGCTGGCGTACGCGATAGGGCAGTACTGGCGTGCGTCCGACCAGATCGAAACCAAGTCGACCAGCATGGTGGTGCAGAAGGGTGCGACGCCGAACGGTAATGCGGTTGCGAGTGTGGGAGACGCAAGGGGTGGTGCGAACATTGCCGACTCCGATGCGGAACGCTATGCGCAGCTGGCGTTGAGCTGGCAGCTGTCTCATGACCGGTCGGCGGTTTCCGGACTGTACGACATTCCGACAACGCAGCTGTTCAGTCGTAAATACGGTATGGAAGTCGACGGCAAAACCCAGCAATACCGCGATATTTACGCGCAGTATCTTACATTGCGCGCTTCATGGCCGAAGGCGGTGTTGGCGTGGGCCGCGGACTACAGCTACTACACGCGGTATGGGCATGAGGCCGATTATTACGTGCTTCTTTCCGGGGAGGAGTTCGGTTCGGTGGCTGATGCGCGTGCATGGTGTTCGGACAATGGATTCGGGGAGAATGATTGCATGGCCGTGCAAATAAATTAGCGAAATGAATTGGCGGAAGTGTTTGGGGCGATTGGATTACGCGGAACGACAGTTGTGAAGAAATTGTGATTTCCTGCCTTGGCTGTGCTGTTTAGATAGGGAACATGATGGCTGGATCGCATTTTTCTGTGATTTATGCAATATGCTGAAATCGTTGAAAAATAGCGGTTCTACAATCGCGACACGCCGAGAGTTGCGTTCTTCTTGATTCTGAGTATATTTACTTCTCGTGCTCAGCGAGAACAAAACCTCGCAAGACCAACGCCCCTTTAGCTCAGTTGGTTAGAGCAGCTGACTCTTAATCAGCGTGTCCAGGGTTCGAATCCCTGAGGGGGCACAGACAAAACCTTGGAACTCCGGTTCCAAGGTTTTTTGTTTTCTGATGCTCGCATGTCTACTCCCACATCCACTGCAGTTTGCGTAGAAACTGTTTCTCGGGCCTATCCTCCTCGTACTCCGCATCCGTACTATCGGCAAGGTTCTCCAGCGTCCTGATTCCTCCAGTCAGTGGAGGAATCTTCCCGTTTGTAAGCATCCCAGAGTCCGAAAACATCCAATCGGTGGAGGGATCTTCCCGGAAGTGGGCCTTTCAGCGGGCGAAACATCCAGTCGGTGGAGGAATCCACCCATCGACTGGCGTCTCAGCGTCCTGATTCTTCCAGCCGGTGGGGAAATCTACCCGCTGGCGCACGCTTCGGAGTCCTGATTCCTCCAGTGACTGGGGGAATCTACCCGGAAGCAAGCCTTCCAGCGGGCAAAACATCCAGCGGGTGGAGGAAATGGGATGCTAAGGAAAAGGCTTTGCGATGAATTCCCGTGGATGGACTTACGTACCGGCCCTACTGGCTTCCCGCGACGGACTCACTATGGCTCCCGCACGTCGGCCGACGCCTCATCACTCCATGAAGACACGCGTTCCAGGTTCACCCCCCCCCCGGCGCGTCCACCCTGGTAATAACTTCCGAGGGTATAGGCAATAACTTTGGTTCCTACATGCTCAAAGGCCCACGTGCGGTCCGATCATCGATTTGCTTCTTTGTCTGAGAATAATGACGTATTACTCTGATTGCAGAAGACAAGATCGTGGGCACTCTTGGCAAGGGCAGGTCGACAGGCTCCAACGCGCAGTACGACATCTCTAATCTTCATTTCTACAGGGATGGCGAAGACATCGGTATTGCAGAGTTCTTCGGAGTGGATTCATCATCTATAGATAAAGCCAGCACTATGGTTGTGGCCACGCTGACCACACCGAAGAAGGCTGCGAAAGGCAATCTCATTGGCACATGGGGATTCTCTGCCAAGGCGGCAGGTCTGACGATAATGGTGGAACTGGCGAAACCGCGGTTTGCCGAATCAAACTACGAGTGCAATATCCAACATATGAAACCAGCGCTATGACGTCATACCTAGTGGCATACTGACTTCCAGTGCGGGGAGTAGTGTTGGACGCTGTTGTCCGCCGAGAGCGGAATCGACATCAATCTGATTCTTATTGAGAAGAAGCAATAGAGGAAACAGCAGTGGAATACTCGACTTTTGTCAAACTTGCGGCCGAATTCTTCGGTACCGCCATTCTGATGATCTTCGGCAACGGCGCTGTCGCGAACGTTGAACTGAAGAACACCAAGGGCCACCATGCGGGCTGGCTGAACATCGCCATGGGCTACGGCTTCGGCGTGATGATCCCGGTGCTCATGTTCGGTGCCGTCTCCGGCGCGCACATCAACCCGGCCATGACCATCGCCCAGGCTGTGAACGGCCTGTTCGACTGGAGCCTCGTGCTGCCGTACATCATCGCCCAGCTGCTTGGTGCCGCCGCAGGTCAGCTCGTGGTGTACATCACCTACTACCCGCACTATAAGGACACCGAAAACGCCAACGCCATCCTCGGCACCTTCTGCACTACCGACGCCCACAACGACCGCATCAACTACTTCGTCAACGAGTTCTTCGGCACCCTCGTGCTCGTGTTCGGCGCCCTGTGCTGCCTGTCCATGCCGTGGGGCGAAGCGGACCACGCTGCCGCTTCCATCGTGGTCGGCTTCATTGTGTGGGGTCTCGTGACTTCCATGGGCGGCCCGACCGGTCCTGGCCTGAACCCGGCCCGTGATCTCATGCCGCGACTGCTGCACGCCATCCTGCCGATCCCGTCCAAGGGCTCCTCCCGCTGGGGCGAGGCTTGGATTCCGGTTGTCGCCCCGATTCTGGGCGCTATCGTGGGTGCGTTCGTGTTCAAGTTGTTCGCCTGATCGCATTCAATCATTCGTGACTTGTTTGCCTGACCGTCGCATAAGTTGCGTTTGATATATGAGAACTGTTGCATAAAGCCTGTTTTCCTCGGAAAATTTCCGGTACGGGGGAAGCAGGCTTTTTGCATGCCTACTGTTGGCTGGTAGTGTTGCCGCGGAAGAGATATGCTGCCACCTGCGTGACGGCAGGGTTATAAGGAGGCCGGATTGAAGCGAATTCGTACCATTCTGCGTGCGCTCGATCCGAAAGCGGCCGCCACCATGAGCCGCCGGGAACGGACGGAAGCGTTCCGCATCCGCAGAAGCGTCGTGGCTTGGATTCTTGCATTATGCGTCATCGTGTCATGTACGTCGTGCAGCGTGCATGCCGTGCTGGTCAACGCGGTACTGAACGGACATGCGAAAACGGCGCAGATCGGCAATTCCGGAACACATTCAGAAAAAACGGATCAATCCGCGAAATCCGAAAAGAAATCGCAACAATCAGAGAAGAAAACCTAGGAATCGTCGGAAACGAAAGACGCAAAGGCCTCAGCGGAGGAAACGGCGGAACCGCAGGAAGACGCCGTCACCAAAGCGCTTCGCGAGCAGTCGGCCGCGCTGATGGACGATCAGAAAAGCGAAATACTTGCGAAAGCGCAGCAAACGGCGCAAAACAGCGGATATGGCATGGTGCAATATCATTACTGTGTGGTCACCAATGGTGAAGTCGGATCAGTCGAAGATTTTTCGAATGCCGTGTTTCGTATTCTGAACAGCGAACATGGATGGGCGCGCAGGCGCGATTTTCGAACCTTCTACGGACGGCAATTGCGATTTCAATATCGTGCTCGCCCAAGCGTCGACCTTGCCGACGTTTTCGTCGGTATGTTCGGAGCAATACAGCTGCCGTGTGGGCAACAATGTGATTATCAACGACGATCGTTGGAATTCCGGCACGGACGTGTGGATGTCGGGAGGCGGCGACTTGGCGCGATATCGCACGATGGTGATCAATCATGAGGTCGGGCACCGGTTGGGGCATATCGACAATGAGATGACGTGCGCGGGGGCTGGCCAAGCGGCACCGCTTATGCAGGAGCAGTCCATATTTTTGGATGGCTGTGCGATCAACGAATATCCGCTTGATTCGGAATTATGGATTGGCTGAACGCGATTGCGGAATAGAGCTGCAGAATAAAACTGCAGAATAAAACTGCAGAATAGGGCCTACAGTCCGAAATATGCGTTGAACTCGCCTTGATCGAGCGTGCGGTCTGACGTGTTGGTGCGAACGGCATCCCAACTGAATACGCCAAGCGCTTCGTCGGCGCTCATAGGCTGCGGTTTGGTGTGTTTCAGGTCTCCCTGCAATCCGAGCAGCCATGCGCAATAGCCGATGATCTGTTGCGCGGTGGCGCCGTGTGCCGTGAGTATGCCGAGATCGAGCGAGCGCTCGCGTTTGGCAAGGCGTTGGCCGGCTGCGTTGTCGATGAGGGGCAGATGCGCGTATGAGATGGTCACATCGTCAGGTTTATTGGAACCGTCGGCAGGATGGAAGGGCTGTGTCGGTTCGGAAGGCTTGAATCCCGCGTTGATAAGGGCTTTGCGAATGTAGATTTGCAAAGCGTTGGAGCGAAGCAGATCACGGCCGCGCACAATGTCGGTGATGCCCATGTCGAGGTCGTCCACGGTGACGGCTAGCTGGTAGGAGTAGATGCCGTCCGAGCGGCGCACGATGATGTCGCCGATGTCGTGGGCGAGGTTGTATTGCTGGGTGCCGAATACTTCGTCGTGGAAGGTGATGGTGGTGTCGGCGGTGGCGATGCGCATCGAGTGGCGGTCGTTGTTGGCGAGGCGTTGTTTCGCACGCTGCGGTTCGCTGGCGATGAGGCGTCGGCATGTTCCTGGGTACACGGTGAAACGATCGCCTTCCTGTGGTGCAGAGGCGGCGCGGATGTCGGCGCGCGAGCAGAAGCAGGGGTAGATGAGCGGTGTTGCCTCAGAGGTGGCTGCTTCGTTGCCTGCTGTAGTGCTGCAGGGCTTGGAATCGTTGAAACCAGTACTGATAATATCGCTGATTTCGTCAAAGCTTAGCTTGCTGAGAAGCTCAAGCGCTTCCTGGTATAGGGCGTGTCGCGACGACTGGAATACCGGTTCGTCATTCCAACCGAGACCAAGCCATTCGAGATCGCGCATCATGGTTTCGGCGGCGCCGGGAACCACTCGTGGCTCGTCGATGTCTTCGATGCGCAGCCGTATGGAATCACCCGATTTGCGGGCGGAAAGCCATGCTCCGAGCATGGCGTAAACGTTGCCGATGTGCATGCGTCCTGATGGGGTTGGTGCGAATCGGCCGGTCATGGCTGCTCCTTTGGTGGGTTGACTGTGGCAGTACGCAACTGTACCCGTTGGGGTTTAGCTAGGTTTAGCGTAGGGCGATTCAGGTGGCGTGAGCCCCCATAGTCTTACGTTAAAGTGGTAGTATATGCCGTTCGGGCGCGTTCGTTTGTGATGGTAATCTACGAGCACGAGAATGGTATTCCGTTTTGTCGGATGAATGGGGTCGATATGACGAAAAGGCAGTTTAGTAACACGGAGGTCGAGTATCTTCGTGCGTTGCCGGCGGTTGAGTCGGTTACGGAAAATCGGATCACGTATTCGCGTGATTTTCAGATCAGTTGCATGCGCCGATATTTGGATGGCGAGCGGCCGAGCACGATTTTCACGTCGGCTGGGTTGAGCCCTGCGATCATCGGGCGCAAGCGTGTGGAACGTAATATCGCACGTTGGAAAGTGGATCTGGATATTATGGCGGCCGCAAGAAGCAATTCCACGACGGGCGCCTTGTCTTCCGACACCAGGGAACGATTGGTGACTGTGCAGTTGGGGCAGATTCGATCGCTGACGTGTCAGGTGCTTGCGTTGAAGGAACGCGTTGATGCTTTGGAACGCAAATTAGACGAATCGCAAGGCTGAATTTGAGTTCGCTGAGAAAATTTTTTTTTGAAGAAAAAAGTTTTTTTCGGCGCGTGTTTAGTAAATCTTGCATATAGTTGCTGTCGGACGGAGTCTTTGAAGTTCCCCCTTCTACTGCCGTCTGTTTTATTAGCCCGTACGGATATCGGTCGCTTTATCGCTTCACTTCAGACCGTCGTACGGGCTTCTTCTTACTCTGGTAGAGGTAGTTGGGATTGAACGCAAGAGGCTGAACATGATTGCATATATGGACCATAAGAATCTTGCCAATGAGGTGATCGACGGTGTGCGTGCCGTGCAGATCGCCGATGGCGTGCACCGTGTGCTGGACCGCATCGCATCGGCGGAGCAGCATGCCGGGCGTGACGCAGGTTCCGTACGCCTGCTTGCCGCCACGAAAACGCGCGACGTGGGTGAGATCATGGCTGCGATCGACGCTGGCGTGCGTATGATCGGCGAGAATCGTCCGCAGGAAGTGATGGCGAAGGCCGAAGGATTGATGGCACGTTGCGGGGAGCGCGGATTCGCGTTGGGCGTTGCCGACGATGCCGGCGCTTCCACTATTGCGGGTGAGCATATTCCGTTCCATCTGATCGGCCAGCTGCAAAGCAATAAGATCGGCAAAGTGCTGCCGGTCGTCAACACCATCGAATCGGTTGATTCCCTTGACTTGGCGGAGAAAATCTCGCGCAGGGCCGTGGCGCGCGGCATCACCGTGGGCGTGCTGCTGGAAGTCAACGAATCGGGTGAGGCGTCGAAATCCGGCTGCGATCCCTCGCATGCCATCCGCATCGCGCAAAAAATCGGTACATTGGACGGACTTGAATTGCAGGGGCTGATGACCATCGGCGCGCATGTCGACGACGAAACCGCCATCCGCAAGGGATTCGAGCACCTGCGCAAAACCCGCGACCATATTCTCGAATCCGGCGAGCCGGGCACGCAATCCTGCCGCGAACTGTCGATGGGCATGACCGGCGACATGGAACTTGCGGTTGCGGAAGGATCCACCATCGTGCGCGTCGGCACCGCGATTTTCGGCGAGCGTGCTTTTATCTGACGTTTTCTTCCTGTGACGGGCCTTCGCATGATGTGATGGCCCGTTTTTTTTTTTCGATGTTTTTGATTGTCGGGCGTTGCATGTCGATGATATGGACGATTCGACGATTGTTGCGGGTAGACTGGCAGACATGAGAATCGCACGTTTTTCGCATAATGATGTACCGCAATACGCTTTCGTGCAGACCGACGAAAGCGACGGCAAGGACTATCTCGTGGCGCTTGAGGGGCATCCTCTGGCCGGTGCCGGTGTGAAGCCGACCGGCGAGCGTTTTCCGGTGGATGGCGATGGCGTTCGTCTGCTCTCTCCGGTGATCCCGTCGAAGGTATACGGGCTGGCCAAGAATTACGAGGCGCACGCGCAGTTCATGCATGAAGCAGGCCATTCCGACATCAAGCACGCTCCGGAAGACATGGTGATCTTCTCCAAGCCGAGCACGTCGGTGATCGGCCCGGACGATCCGATCGTGATCCCGTCGTACTCGAACGATATGAATTTCGAGCCGGAAGTGGCCGTGGTGATGGGGCGCATCGCCAAGAACGTGACGGTCGAACAGGCCATGGATTACGTGCTCGGCTTCACTTGCGTGAACGATGTGACATTGCGTGACCTGCAGGGACTTGACCCGATGTGGACGCGTGCGAAAGGCTTCGACACCTCCTGCCCGCTCGGCCCGTGGATCGTGACCCGCGACGATTTGGATTGGAAGGACGCGAAGATCTCCTTCACGCTGAACGGTGAGGATGTCGAGCTGGCTTCCGGCACCACGGCGAACCTGATTCACGGCATTCCCGAGCAGATCGCGGCGATTTCCAGCTTCACGACGCTGCTGCCGGGCGATGTGATTCTGACGGGCACCCCGAACGCTTCCGGTCATCTTGATTCGGGCGACGAGGCGATCGTGCACGTCGAAGGCATCGGCAGCCTGCGCAACGTGGTGGTGCGCGGCTGATTGCCGATTGCTGATTGACATATTGAAGATATGAAGGCCGTCACCTTTCGTGGGCGACGGCCTTTGTGCTGCGTTGTTCGCGATTTCCCGTTTAGTGAACAAAAGTTGAGTGTTGCAGGCTCAACTTTTGGGAATAGAATGGTGGTGAAGTCGGTTGAGCATATCAGACAACGACATATGCGTCGGCGCGGCCGTGCGAAAAACGGACGATCGGCGCGAACCATGGAGGATGATATGGAACAGAAGTTCACCACAATGGCGCAGGAAGCCATTTCCGACGCCGTACAGAACGCGTCGGCAGCAGGCAACGCGCAAGTCGAAACCCTGCACCTGCTTGACGCGCTGCTGCGCCAGGAAAACGGCGTGATCCGCGGTCTGATCGAAGCCGCGGGCGGCAACGCGCAAAACATCAGCGCCGCCGTGCACCAAGCGCAGGACGCGCTGCCAAGCGCCAGCGGATCGACCACCGCGCAACCGCAAGTCAGCAGGCAACTATCCGCAGTACTTGCGCAAGCCGGCAAGGAAATGCAGCAGATGGGCGACGAATACGTATCCACCGAACATCTGCTCATCGCCATCGCGGCGGCAAAGCCGAATCAGAGCGCGCAAATCATGGAACAATACGGCGTGACCGCCGACGCGCTACGCAAAGCCGTGCCAACGATCCGAGGAGGCGCGAAAGTGACCAGTCCCGACGCCGAAGGCTCCTACAAAGCCCTCGAAAAGTATTCGACCGACCTGACGGCAGCCGCGAAAGAAGGCAAGCTCGACCCCGTGATCGGCCGCGATCAGGAAATCCGCCGAGTCATCCAGATCCTGAGCCGCCGCACCAAGAACAATCCGGTGCTGATCGGCGAGCCTGGCGTGGGCAAAAC
>OHAA01000043.1_pt1 | contig 55038 bp, 34 predicted proteins | sample 1606051 | NCBI WGS metagenome assembly OHAA01 (sample SAMEA3541493, study PRJEB24748) | human gut metagenome | biome: human gut; feature: human-associated habitat; material: faeces | place: China | collected 2012
GACAAGGACGAAAAACAATCCTATTCCCCGCCCCACAAATAGGAACAGCTATTATTAATGGAGAAGATACACTTACCGATGTTACCATTCGTGACCTCCTGTTGGAAGGTGCCATCAAAATTATAGAAAATGCGGACCCTAACCATGACCGCCGTGGCCGTTCGTATATGAATGCACCCAGTCGAGAAGGTATCATCCTCAAATCGATGGAAAAGGAAAGGCTACAAAATATCTCATTCGAGAATATCACGATACAAAATTTCACTAAGAACGGTTTGGCGATAGTAGGCGGAAAATATATCCGTATAGAGAAATGTGACATCAGTGATAATGGCGCCAGTGTAGTGCCGGGTGCGGGTTTCCATCATAATCTCTATCTGTCGTACATCAGTGATGCCGAAATCATAAGCAGCCGCTTTGATACATCTCCCTACGGGAATGGCGTAAACGTCACTTTCTGTAATAATCTTAAAATAACCAATGTAGAGGTTGCCCGCAATGGATTGTCAGGCATACGATGTGCGGAAAGTAACCGGATAGTCATCACGGATTGCCTTGCCGAAGGGAATGGTGAGAACGGGATATTCATGGAAAAACAGATGCACAGTTGTAGGGACATCACCATTCAGCATAATACGACGCAGCACAATAAAGGCTACGGCATCGATGCGACAACTGCTATTCAGCTAAGTATGAAAGATAATTCGGGAAATCAGAACGGTAAGAAGTTATTCGAAGAAGAAAGGAATGAATAATAAAACGGACTAAGATTTTACGCATATTATCACCATTCCTGAAAAAGATATGGCTTTTTATCATTTTGTATGTAGCATCATCACCGTTTGCATTAAGCATTTACAACAGCTGACCTATATCTGTAAACGCGGCATAAGCCGTCCGAGTAACCAATATAGGTCAGCAGTTATTAATACCTAATGGATGCAATGTCTGTCCTATTATATAAGTGGTATATTATATCACCATTGATATTATGATAAACAATGCTTATCTTCTTTATTTACTTCTTATCAGAACCATAAATCGATCCCGTTCCCGACTTATTAAACCGGAATCCAGAAACATAATAATTATTGGTAAGCTCTATTGATTTACCCTGTTCGCCGAGCTTTGCATACCCTTCGTCTTCGGCAGTCACCTTTCCCATTTTTTGGGCAAAATAGGAAGTGTACACATGCGCTTTACCACCTCTAACATCCACTCCCTGACCGGAGCGTGTGAAATTGGCCTGTTGGAACGTCACAATGCCATTGTTTATTATCGCCCCAAATACAGGACTTCCCCAAAATGCACTATTGTACAACACAAGCTTAGCGTTAGGATGAACTTTACCGGTATTCACTTCATCTCCCATAAGGACATAAGACCTTACCGGCTCATTCGGAATCTGCGTATTGACCAACTCCGAGTTAATGGCAACTATCTTAGTATTCTTATCCGCATCTTCCACAAACAGAGAATAGGTACACCCATCGGAACCATGTCCTATTACAGTCATCTTACCTGGATACTTGCCCGTGATGGCATCCTTCAGGAAATGTATTCCGTATACCGAACCATAAACAAAGTTATTGAAAATGGTCTGATTTTTGACGTCGGCAAACTTAAGTGCGCTGCAATTAGACTGTACAAAACGCATCATAGCTACCCTCGGATACCCCTGTCCGCCTTCTGGAAGTCTGGAGCCATAGTGGGGATTAAGCTGCATGTTGCGAATGAACCCGCCTTCGGCTCCACCGCCAACCCAGATACCTGCTCTCAAAGGCACGCCACCCAGATAATCTACATAATGCCCGCTGGTATCATATGAAGCCAAGTCTATACCTTTGTCACCTACCGCTATGGTTACGTTAATGATGTACACTTTCGGCCCCTGTCCCTGTATCATGAACGGAGTCTTTCTCGGATTTGCAGCCGTGAAACCGTCGGAAGCGATGTTGAGCTGGGCCAGCGTGATACCTCTGATACCGGCACCGGTTTCGAGTTGTATGAGCGAAGCGCCACTCTCTCCTGACGCTCCACCGTCATAATTGGTAAATATGGCTGTGCCTCCACTTTGTGTGTGATGTTGTACGTCCCAAGAACCTCTCAATTCCACTCCTGCAGGAACTTTGATAGGCTGGTCCACCAGATACCTTCCGGCAGGCAAGTAGAGAGTACCTCCACCGGCAGCTTTCACGGTATTAAGTGCAGACTGCAATTCAACCGATACATCTTTGGTGGGGCGATTGTTATTGTAACCCGTTGCCCTTGTCAAGTCGACCTTCAGAACATTGTTCGACGCCGGTTTCGGGTGTACAGCTATATCGGTCTTTACGTTTTTGGGAATCGACTCGAAAGCGTATTTCTTTCCTGTGATAACTTCCACATTGGCAGCAGTACTTTGGTTATCAATGTGCAATTTGGATTTATAGCCCGAATTAACCGACTTTAGTGTATGTGTATTTGTGCCTAGGTACACATGTCCAATGTTCTTCTTAAAGTCGCACTGCGACAGCAATACATTGCCGCTGTTTATCTGCAAGGCATAGTCAGGATATTCATTGAATGTACAACTTTCAAATGAAATAACTCCGTCGCGCCCATCGCTTACAATAGGCCCGTTAAAGTCCACTCCATTGAATTGTACGGAAGTGCTGAAATCCTTGTAGAAGTACACGGCATTGTCACCCTCACCTGCGGCAAAGGAAGAATTAGATATAAGTATGCCATAGGGGTTAACGTCCTCAACATACAATCCGTTTCCGCAACCGTCTACATGGACCTCATACAACTGGGCGTTCGGTGCATCGGCAAAGCCAGGTTCGCGACCTATCCATACACCTGTCTTATACCCTGATACACGCAGGTCGGAAACATATTCCCAATCCGAACGGTGCATTTGGTATCCCGTACCATTCGCCTTGGTATAAGCCGTCACATCGGTAAGAGAAGGTGCACCCGGAAGCCCGGATTTGGCCCAGTACTCAGGACTGATGCGGACATTTTCAACACGTCCTATATCGGTACATACGTGTATTTCGATACCTTTATTAAGCGCTGTCATGTAAGAATCCAGCACATAATGCAGTTCGCTAGGTGCTGAATTGAAGCCGTTGTAAGCATTCACAAGGGTGATGTGCTCTATCGTAGCGCAGTCTCCCTGAGTCTGGAACAGCGTCCACGGATAGGGCTTCACATCCTTGATATCTTGTTCAGGATACCAGATAGAGAGATTGGTAACTCCAGTACCTGCATTCATTTCTATGAACCTGTCAGCAATGCTAGTATAAGTAGTGCGAAGCGCATTTCCCGCCTGTCCGTCATTCCACCAGCTCTCCACGCTTCCGTCGTGATTCGGCGCATCCTTGCCCACACGCACCTCAAGAATCGTTCCAAGCACTTTCCCATCATTGGAAACGGGGTCGGCCCAGTCACCACGAAGCTGCACACCGGGATGGAGGCGGAGAACATACTCGAAATGGAATTCTTTATTTTCTTCCGAGCGTCCCCGGCGAACCCTGACATTCTTAATACCGACCTGTGTACTGCGAAACTCGTAATTTCCGGCAGGTATATATACCACACCGCCTCCATTCTTATAGGCTGCATCGATAGCTGCCTGAAAGGCTGCTCTATTATCAAATCCGGGCATAGCTTTAGCACCGAATTCAGGGGAAGTCACAACAAAATCGGATATAGCCCAATCTTTAGTTGGATAAAGGGTTTTGATACTTTGCTGAATCATTTGCTGCTTTTGTGCCTGTACACAGGCAATGTTCGCAGGAAACACCATCAAAAGCACCATCACGACCGCCGTTCCTAACTTATAAAATGTTTTCATGAGAAGAGTATTTGATATAGTTACACAATATTTTCCTAGCTACCTCTGCAGGTCCAAAGGGAACATTTAGGTTATCTACGATATCTAGCGTAGAGAAGATAATCCGGCCTTTGCCACAAGGAATGATACCCACTGCCGTACCTAATTCGAACGGAGTACTACGATAAGAGCCTACCACCAGTTCTTCTCCTTGTACGCGGAAACCGAATCTGCGATCACCATTCCGCACCACCGACTGATAGGGCCAGTTCAAAGCAACATTCACCGGAAGGCCGTCGAATAAAGGATGCTTCTTCACAAAATGAATCCCGCCAATCCAGTCTTTCCCTACATTATAATAACCGTTATACATCGTATTCGTATATTCTGCCACAGCCTGCATCCAAGTTTCGGTAGCATCCAAAAGGATTAATGTGGTTCCGTCATTCTTGACTCGGTCGAACAACTTTTCGGGAGCAATGGCCGTTGCACTCGGCTGCGACCATTTCAGTTGTATCTTACCCGACTGACGGGTCTGGCGATATACCAACCGTACTTTTACCGGTTTCCCAGCTTCCATTATTACAGGTCGGTCTTGCTTGATGGGAGATTCATTGTAATATTCGTCAATCAACTGCTGATCGTTGATGTACATGCGTACCCCTTGGTTCGTTTCAACTCCAAGTAAATATTGACCGGATTCGGGCGGATAAATCTCCCCTTCCCATATCACGGAGAAAGGTTGATTGGCCGGAACGGATGCATCGGGTTGTGCACCGTCTATAAATATACGGTTAATATCCATATCCGACTTTACGGAAGCCATAATATTCATATCTCCCTCACTGTACCAAGTTGCTTTCAAGCTCGAATTTCCATTCTTATCCGTAAAATAAGCAGGGGGAATAACCATCGGTTCATTCAACAACGGGCGGCTAACAACTAACCAATCCAACTTATCCTGTTTAGGACTGAAAGCGGGAAGCCCCTTACCTGTTTCTTTTTTATAGAAAGCGGCCACTTTATCATCGCTCCCTCCATAATAAGCACCATTACCGGATAAATCGGAAGCCTGCCAACCGACAGCAACCACCTCATCATGCCCACGGGCACATATCTGCCGATCGTCTGCCTTGATGGTAGCTTCTATGCGATAGGTACCCTCCTTTGCATTAACCGGAATCTCCACATTTTCCAGCAACAACTGGCCAAAAGTTTCACCTCCTTTAATATTCACTTTCTCATTTCTGATATAAACCACCTTTCCGTCAGGGGCAATCATCTGAATCTCAAGAGTATGATTACCCTTCAGGTCTTTCTCATTCACGATATAGAAGTCCACCATTACACTTCCCGGAAACCGTACCACCTGATTGCGCGAAGTAACAGCCACATACAGCGGCTGGTTATAGTACGCCAGGATAGAGGCATCTCCCTTGGGATTACGATAAATGTCTACAATACCGGAGTGGTTATCGTAAGGCATAGCCTCCCAGCCGTTCACCATGTAGGCATCACCCAGGTTCTGCATTCTCATGCCTTCAATACGCCTACCCTGATGTTCGAATGAGACGTTACCCATCGCCCGCGTCAGAGAATCGAGCGTGCCAAAGTGGGCTGCAAGGCCTTTCCTTTGAAAGTAATCGGCAAAAGCCTTGCACTGGTTCTTCCAGAAAAGACCGTCCCAACCAGTTTTACCGCTACTTGCAATCTGGTTGTATATCATCTGGATACGAGGAGGCGTAGAAATCGCTCCTTCTTCACCACGCAGATACACTTCCTTGCGATTAGTGGTGTACATGATATTATCTTTAGGTCCTTTATAGTAACTCTCCACGTAAGTTTCAGGACCTCCGGCACGATGGTTATCAAACCACCCCTTCCGGTACAGTGTCGTATCGAACGGCAACATGTGCGATTTGGAGTCTTCTTCTCTATCTTCGCTTCCTGCCCAGCCGGAGGTAAATGTCATAATTCTACTGGGGTCCACGGCATGCGCTTCGCGCATATCGTTCATTCGTTTGGCTACAAGTTCTTTATCCCGTGACAACGGTCCACCAAACTCATTAATCAGATTGAATATGATAAGGCTCGGATGGCTGCGGTCGCGATACACCATTCTTTTTAACTTCTCATTCACGATGTTACGGATAAACGGATCGTGATTGGCAGAGTGAAAAGAGCCAGGTTCTTCATAATAAAGCAACCCCAACTCGTCAGCCTTTTCCAGTACTACCGGACTACCTATGCAACGGTGGAAATTCAGCATATTCAAGCCTAACTTCTTGGCAGTAAGGACTTGCTTTTCGGCCATTTCGGGTGTAGCTATCAGTCCCGTAACCGGGAAATATCCCCAACTGATGGCGCTTCTCAGCATCACGCGACGACCGTTCAGGCGCAACACTGCGTCCGTACCAACACCTTCTACAGTAAACCAGCGAAAGCCGAAATTCTTCTTATCCCGGTCAAGGATATTCTTACCTTTCTTAATCTGGATATTACAGGTGTAAAGTTCGGGAGTATCGAGGTCCCACAACTTAACATCGGGAACGCTCACCGGAATCATTATTTCACGCTTTCCCGGAGGAAAAAGAACATGCTTCAACAGTTGCCGAAACACGACTTTATCTGAATTATTATTCTCACTTATCATCAGTTCGACATCCTGTTTAACGCTGGAAGAAGTTTCGTTGGTAAAGGACACGATTGCATTCACCTTAGTCATCTCCGGAGTATTCTGCATATAAATATCGGAAATGAAAACGGAATTTACACTTTCCAGTTTGACACGACCGATGATGCCGCTGAAACTTCTTGCAGGAGGAATGTTATATTCTCCCCACTTCTGTATATCGAAGTCCTGCCAATGGAAATTGCCACCAGGGTTAGTGACGCGCACAGCAAGCAGCTGTTCTGTTCCGGGTTTTGCTTCCTCAGTTATATCCACATGGAAAGGCGTCTCGCCAATCAGATCGTATGCTACAAGCTTGCCATCAAGGTACACCTCGGCACGCATCCTTACGGACTCGAAGTAAATAAGATGGCGTTTGTTCGTCTGGTCAGCAGGAATCGTAATCTTGCGATACCACCAACTTACTCCCTTGAAATCTTCCGGACGGGGATTGTCGGAAGTAGTGAGATACTCCTCTACCGTACCCGGCACCTTGACAGAAACAGCATTGGGGTTATTATCCAGAACTTGCCAGCCACCTGTAGGTTTATTCACAGGCAGCAATGACAAATCTGTTATCTCGTGAGGAAGGTAAAGGCGGTCGTTCTGCCAACTTGCTTCTTTGTCAAGCCATAGCAACCAACTACCTTCTGTCAGGGGCATCGTATATCTTCCCTCACCTGCATGAACCGAAACAACGAACAGCAGAAAAAAAAGGGAAGCTAAAGGAGAATACTTTTTCATGATATTGGTATTGAAGATTATTGAATGATTGACTTCACTTCTTCAACGTTACTGTCAAATTCTGTAAATCCTTCTCATCCGAAGTTCCACCATAAAGTAATTCGTAGTTTCCGGGAAGGATTTCCATCCGGTTGGTTGCCGGATTGAAGCACTCAAATGTGGAAGCCGACAGTTCAAACTTAACATTTTCCGTTTGGCCAGCCTCCAGGGAGACTCTACGGAAAGCCCTTAATGTCTTAATCGGTCCTTCTTTATCACCGAGATTACGCAGATAAACTTGTACCACTTCATCACCAGCGATTTTTCCGGAATTCTTCAACGGTACAGTCAAAACGATTCCATCACCCACCTTGATGCTTTTCTTGTTCACCTTAGCCTTACCATAATCAAAAGTCGTATAGCTTAAACCATATCCGAAGGGGAACAACGGTTTGCCTTTGAAATAACGGTAAGTGCGGTTAGTCATATTATAGTCTTCAAAGTCTGGCAAGTCATTGGTTGACGCGTAGAAAGTAAGTGGCAAGCGTCCGCCGGGATTATAGTCACCAAACAGGACATCGGCTACGGCTGTACCTCCCTGCTGACCTGGATACCATGCTTCAAGCATTGCATCCAAGTTTTCTGCTTCCCAAGGCAATGCAAGCGTACTGCCCGAACATACAACGAAAATAACCGGCTTACCGGTCTTCTTCAGAGCTTTCAGCATTTCTTTCTGTACGCGGGGTAGGTCGATATTAGTGCGATCACCTTTCTTGAAACCAGGGAGATCAACAGGCATCTCCTCACCTTCCAGTGCAGATGAAAGTCCACCTACAAAGATTATCGCATCTGCTTCAGCAGCTTTGGCAGCCACTTTATTATAATCTATCTCTTTTTTAGTACCTATATCGAATTTCAAGACTGCTTCTCCACCAGCCTGGTAGAACTCCAATACAACCTTATAGTTCTTGCCTTTCACAGCATCCAGTCTATATTCCTTATCTTTTGAGGATCCGTTCTTCCAGTCGGAGATTACTTCTTTTCCATCAATATATAAACGGGAACCGTCGTCAGCGGATACAATGAAAGATACTTCTCCCGACTCTTTCGGAGTAAATATCGACTCAAAACGTGCCGAGAAATCGGTTAAGTTTACACCAGGCATAAACACGGTATTGCCACCGTTGCCGAAGTTGAGTGGTTCGCTGAAGTGACCGATAGCCACGGGGGTGCCTTCCAACTTCTTATTATTCCAAAAAGTAGCTTTAACACCTTTCTTGCCATTGTACGAGCAACAGTCGAAATCACTGAACAGGGTTTGGGTACTTACAAAATCACAACCTTTCTCGTAATACACAGCACCTTCTGGGAGTTTACTCCTGATACCTTCAAGAATGGTAACGGACTTGGTAGGGAAACCGTTATAATTTGCCCAAAGCATTACAGAGTCATTGGCATTAGGTCCCAAAACCGTTACCTTGCGGATGGATTTACTCAATGGCAAGGTATTGTTCTTGTTAGTCAGCAATACCATACTCTTACGCGCCATCTCCAAAGCCTTGTCCACGTGTTCCTTCGATTCTACAACTGAGTATGGAATTTTGGCCCAAGAGACGAGCGTATCGTTATCAAACATACCCAACTGGAAGCGGGCACGTAGCAAACGAAAGACAGATTCATTTATCTTATCTTCTGTAATCAGTCCTTTCTTTGCAGCTTCATTTAAGGAAGAATAGCTGCCACCACATTCCAAATCCGTTCCAGAAGCCACTGCATCAGCAGAAGCTGCCGCAGCTGATGAATGGGTTTCGTGGTGATTGGGATAATAGAAATCTCCGATAGCTCCGCAATCGGAAACTACAATGTCATCGTATCCCCAATCCTCGCGCAGAATACGAATCAACAACTGCTTATTGGAGCAGCAAGGTTCGCCTTCAAAGCGGTTGTAGGCACACATCACCTCTTTTACTTTTCCTTCCGTCACCAAGGTTTTGAAGGCGGGCAGATAGGTTTCCCACAAATCGCGTTGAGAGATATTCTTGGAGTCAAAACTATGCCTGTTCCATTCCGGACCACTATGTACGGCGTAATGCTTGGCACAGGCATGGGCTTTATCGTATTTTCCCACACCGTTACCTTGCAGCCCCTTTACCACTGCCAGCCCCATGAGAGAAGTCAGATAAGGGTCTTCTCCGTATGTTTCCATACCGCGTCCCCATCGCGGGTCACGGTATATATTGATGTTCGGAGTCCAGAAGGTTAATCCTTTGTAACCACCTCGCTCACCTTTATGCTGGAAGTCATGATATTTAGCACGAGCTTCATCAGATACAATGTCGAAAGTTTCATAAACAGCTTGATTGTCAAAGGTAGCGGCAAGGCCTATAGCCTGTGGGAAAACGGTAGCCTTCCCAGCACGTGCCACCCCGTGCAGTGCTTCATTCCACCAGTCATACGCCGGTATTCCGAGACGTTCAATGGCCGGTGAACCATTCTTCATCTGACTGATCTTCTCTTCCAAAGTCATACGTTTCAGCAAGTCCCATGCCCGTTCCGAAGGTGACAGGTTCGGGTTTCTATAGGGCTCATTTTGTGCTGCAGCCACTAGGGCTACAGCACTCAAACAACAGGTTACAAAAAAATTCTTCATTATATATATCTGTTTTTATTCGGCAATAATTGTAAAGTAATTCAGGTCGGCATCTCCCGAAATGATATTCAATATCACCTCACGCCAACCTTTCTTGTCGAAGTTCACAGTAGCTGCAGCAACCTCTTTCCAAGTTCCGCTGGTAGCAGGCAACTCAACTACGCTCCCTTCTTTTTTATCAATGTCAAAACGAATTTTTACGGTAGATTGGGCAGCATAGCGCAACTTAAGAACCGACTTACCGGCACTGAAAGGAAGTTCCACCCATTTCAGCCATTCACCGGTTTCCGTAGCAGTCACACACCATCCCTCGTAGACATCATTGCACTTCTTTATGTCCAAATCTCCTTTACGGTATTGTCCACCACTATTTCCTGAAGATTTGTCTTCAAAGTAATCGCATGCCTCAGCCTCAACCTTGAATTCTTTCGGATACGGATTGCTGCTCCACTTCCTCAAGATATTCAGGCGTTGATTGGGATAGTCATAATAGACTTTATCCGTACTTCTCCAATAAGCGGCATTTTCCAATACATCAGTAAAACCCTCCAAAAATATCATATTGGCACGGTTTTTTACGGCATAAGTCAGGGCCTTTTGTAGCAATCGTCCATGATCTGCATCAACAAACATCTTGTTTCCTTTCTTATCGTTTACAAGGAAACCGGGAATACCAACCCCAATCGTCAGGTCCTTGAAAGTGCGTACTGTATAGGGATTATCCATATTGAACCAGTTGTTAATGCCACCGATAGCCTCTGTTGCGGCAGTAAGCGTATTATCGCGCTTACCCCAATCCTGGTCAATAATTAATAACGGATCCATGCCGAACTCTTTAATACAATCTTCTCGCACACGTTTCAGGATATATGACAGTTTGCCAGGCACATCTCCAACAAAGCTACAACCCCAAAAATAAACTACCGGACGTCCATTGTATTTAAAGATATACTTCTCCGGAATATTCTGAAAAGCCAAGCGGATATTATAATCCCAGATATACTGATAAATGGAATCCTGAAATTCTTTGGAATCAACGGCAATATCCTTCAAGGGGTAGGGCTTGCGTTTTCCCGGATTATCAGCACTATAACCGGCATAGCCACGTCCTAAATCTTCGTTACGGGCAGCTTCCCATGAGGCAGGGCAGTCATCAAATATAGCTACCTTAAACTTGTCGGCTACACCACGGCGTTCCATAGCTTCTATCAGTTTATGTATATGGGTAGGATCACCATGGTCTACATACTTCTTAGGGTAAGAAGGCTGTAAACCACGACAATTGGCAGCAATATAGTCCAATCCACTATATGCAATTTCCTCAACCAAGTTATCCCACCAGCCATCTTCCGAGCCTTCGGGTACTGCCTCAAACAGAGGAACATTGTAATAAGTGGTCGGCCTGTCTTCGCCTTTATAATTCTTTCCTTTCCGTAGATCACCTTCAAAGCCACATAAAGAACCCAAGACAGCATTATGTTCCGGTATATCATCTTCACCCGGTTTTTCGGGCTCTGGATCCGGTTCTTCAGTATCCGGTTTATTTGGGGGATATGTGTCGTCATTACTATCCGAACATCCTATAAATAAAACGGCTGCAATAAGCAATATATATTTTGTTATTTTTTTCATGTCTTTTTACAATTAATCATTCACTAAAGTGTTAATCATATTCACTAAAAGCTTTCCTGCTATCGGATCAGTATCAGCTTTTTCCGTACACAATGTTGAAACGGTGGCTGTTCCTTTTCCATCCTTTATCTGAAGTAAGGTCAGTCCACGCATACTTTCTATTTTCTGAATACGGTCTTCCGGCTTGCCACCATCAATGTAGGCATGAATTCTCATCTGTCCAGCCAGTTCAGTCACATTCTCATTACGATTTGCTTTCAAGGTAGCGTGGCAAGCCAACGGAATTTCACGCTTGTTGTTATTGAAGTAGCGCAGGTCGAGCACACCGATACCATCGAATACCGGCGCATCGTCACGTTCCATGATTACGATATCGCCTTCCGTTGGTATGATCCAGCCAGTGATGTGTTCCGGATAAACCTTCTTTGCTATCTCCTTGCTGTTCAGCAACAGCAACTTACCGCCCTTCTGCTGATAAGTACGAAGCAGCGTTTTTTCTTCATCAGTGCATTCCTTCAGGCCGGAAATGATGCAAAGGTCGGCCTTCCTCTTGATTTGCACCAGCTCTTTCACTGAAGATACTTTCTGATACTTCACTTGCAGGAAGTCAAGAACAGTGCTCGTGTTGTCTTTATCCAACAAAACAATCTTTTTGTCCTCGGGTACTTTAGCAATATTCCATCCCTTATTCGCCAGTACCAAATCATATTCGTTCTGCGACAAAGTCTGTCCGTTCTCTGCCAATACCAGTTTCAACTTGATATTCATTTTATCAGACGGCAAGACAGACGGCATCACAATAGCAGGCTCAATATATTTACGGCCATAATACTCCACAGCCGGGAATTGCTCTGTATCCGATGCCAGAACCTTTCCTTTTTCATCCACAATACTCCAGTTCAGTGTCATCGGGGGCAAATCGCGTCCGTCTTCACTGTCATTCACCACATAGATGCGGGTATGGAGTTTTTCTCCGGCATACAAGTTGCGCCCCCACAATTCAGCACTAACCAGCACCGGTTGCATGGCACGCTGCATGGCGTAATAAGTGGGATAAGGCTCTATGTTCTTATAGTTATAGCATTGGCGGAACCAAGTCATATAGGCAAAATGCATGATGCCCGATACCTGTTCGTTGGTGCGACGCAGCGTCTCGGCCAACTCGCCCGTAATGAAGGATTGAACTTTCAGGAAATGCGTAGGGTTTGCCCAGTCGTATGCCTCATAACCAATCAATGAATAGGGATTCTGATGAATCAGCTGATAGGAACGGGTTGGATGGCCGGTCTCTGCATTGGGATAGCCCGTACTCATTTCCTGGCTGATTAAAGGACGTCCCGGAGACTTGAATTGCTTCTGGAATTCACCGTTGAAGAAGCGAAACAGCGAGAAATCATACCAGTTATAGTAAGCGTGGTTGTCATCAATATCTCCATCATCCACCGTATTTAGGAAGTCTTGCCCGAAACGTCTCAGTGCTTTACTGTGCAGATAGTTAGAGTCAAAGCATACCGGACGTGTGGGGTCGAGCTCCCGCATGTCCTTCACTACATCCGATACAATGCGGAACTTCTCCTTCGAACGTTCCGTGTCGGCGTCTAGGTCGTAGAACTTCATTTCGTTGTTCACTGTCCAGAAAAAGACGGAAGGATGGTTCCGGTATTTCTTCATCACGCGTAGCCATTCACTGCTCCAAAGATCCAATACATTCTTGTCCGGTATCGGAGTGGAGTGAATCATCAGCCACGACCAGGTACCTTCAAAACTAATGGCAATACCGTTGCGGTCTGCCGCCGAAACCCACAATTCGTTCCAAGGAGTAGTATGTGTACGTGTAGACTGCACGTTGCCGACCTTCATCAACTGCATGAATTTATCTGCCAAGATGGAATCGTTGGGACAGATCGCAAAGGGAATATGGTTTCCTCCGCGCATCCAGAACTTACGACCATTCAGATAGAGAAAACCGTCTTTACTCTCGAAGGTACGGAAACCCGATGTTACAGTCAGACAGTCTGCTACCTTATCCTTGCTTTCTGTCACACTGATACGGAAATCGTAAAGATTAGGAGTTGTCGGTTCCCACAACTTGGGTTTTAGCCCGTCAATACTACAAGTATAAGTATTCTCTCCGTTTGCAGCCAATACCAGCTTATCCAGTACAGGCGCCCCATACAAAATTTCTCCAGTCTGCTTATCCAGAATATCCACACGGATGCCGAATTTTTTCTTCTTAGTGAAATGGTTCTTCACGGTGATGTCTATAGATGCACCATCCAAGACAGGTTTAATGAATACATCCTCTACTTTAAGCGGATTACTGATGACAAGCTTCACCGGTTGCCAGATTCCGGCTGGATTATCTCCATAGAATCCATGGGGAATATCGGTCAGTACCTTTCTGTTGGCACGTTGGTCGTTCTTGTTTTCTTCCACCTCCTTGCGCACAGACGAGTAGTAGTTCTCCATGGCATCACTGGTCTGTGCGGCCACTCCACTAATGTCGCGCGTCACTTTCACTACCACGACATTGCGTCCCGGATGCAGGAAGTCGGTGGCATCCACCTGGAAATCACCGAACATACCCACGTTGAAACCGGCCAATCGCCCGTTGACATACACTTCCGCCATTTTGGAAACGGCATCAAACGATAAGGTCAGCTGTTTTCCCTTGATGTCGGCCGGTAGTTCCAGCCACTGGCGATACCAAGCCGCACCAGTTTTACGATAGTCGAATGTATATCCCTCGCAGCGGTCGGTTTCCTGCTGATAGTAGGTGTCTGAAACACCTTTGGAATTCGGCCCATTAGGGGTAGGCATCGTTTCGCCGTGCAGCCAGATGCGGATGGGATTCCAAAAGTTAGGAACCTGCATAACATGCCAGTCCTCATCATCTGTTGTTGCAGATACCGCTTTGGCTTTGTCACCCAACTGGTACTCCGGCATAAAGAGCCAGTCTCCGTCTAGCGAAATTTCGGTACGTTCTGGCTTAATGTCATTCACTTTGACAGCCGTATAGCTTGCCCTCTCCTGTCGACGCTTGACTTCCTTCTGTTGTGGGGTTGCCACCATGCGATATTCCACGGCTTTCACATTCTTCAGATAGTTATCGGGCAAGAGAGTTACAATCAAGTCGTCAAATTCCGTCTCAATCCATCCCCCCCCCAGTGTCACTTCGCCCGAGGGAGCCAGATTGGCATTTTTGTCCACAACGTCGATATACGGTTCCTTCTCCCCGTTCACAAAGACGCGAATGCGATTGCCACACACCTCCACTTTCATACTATACCATTCGCCAGGCACCGGATGGAATCCCAGTGGACGGACACCCATAAATTCGTCGGTTCCCATGTAACCGGTACGCATTAAGTATACATCGTCCTGCAATCCACCTTTGATTCCGACAACATAACGATCAAAACGGTTGTATGCACGGAATCCGGCCCATATTTGGACTTGTTCCGCCCCCTTCGGGGCGCGTGCCTTGAAAGACATGCTGTAGTTCTTCCATTCCGGATTTCCAAAGCAAGCATACGAACCTTTCGAACGGAACACTCCGTCGGCAATGCTACATTCTCCCCTGCCTACAGTTTTCAATATTTCTCCTTGATTGGAGAAATCATTTTGCCATTGGGATTGTGTATGGCCGGGCAATGACGCCAACGAGCATGCTGCAACCCAAAAGGCTGTATAAAGTTTCTTCATGATACTGTTTAATAAAATAAGTTATGCAAATGTAATCGGGCTACATTAACAGAAAGTCTAATAAAAGATTAATCAGACATTAAAAAGCAATTAATCCAGCTGGTTGCCTGTATATAGTCAAAGTCGTGCCACCTCGTTGGCAAAGACTTGCCACAGGCTTGGCAAAGTTTTGCCAATGAGGTGGCAAAACACAAGCAATAAATAAAAGAAGGAGGACCCTTGCCTCTTTCAAAGCAAACATCCTCCTTACCTAACCTACCTATATTATCTTCCGAAACCCTTTGCGTCAATAGTCTTCACATCCGTATAACAAGACTTTTGATATTTGTCTTTACAGTTGGCACTAATACGCACGAACAGTTTTTGATCAAACTCAATCTTTGCTTTAGACTTCAACTTAATGACGTCACCTTCCTGAATGTTAGTAATGGACACCGTATTATCTGTATAGCGTCCGTCAGCAGCACAGCTCACAGTAGTACCAATTATCATCTGCGCCTTTTCCACATCGGGCATGTCATAACCTTCTTTCGCATTACGCGTAAATTTGAAAGAAGCCCAGAGGAATCCGTCTGCATCCTGATAAGGCGCATCCACCCATTCCAATGTAAGATAAGGAGTGATAGTGAAATCCACCTCAGCGGTTTTTCCACTCTTCAGTTCCACAACCTTCATCTGCTCTTCTTCACAAGGATAGCCACAAGTTTCAAACGGCCACATTTCATATGTACCTTTGAAGAGGCGGGTATTCTTGAATGAACCATCCATCATCATATTCAGGTTCTGTTCAGTCACCACTATATTCGGGTCACCATTTGCATAACTGATTTCCTTTATACGAATCTTCATATTACCCTGCCCGAGTGCTGTCTGCAATGGCTTACCGTTATGGTCATAAACTTGTCCAATCACAGCAGCATCAGGAGCATCATAGTTATCCATCTCGCACGCACCGAAGCACACAACCAAAAGGGACAACAAGAATAAATTTGCTATATTTTTCATAATCATTCCAATTTTAATTGATTAATACATATCATTCTGCTCGAGCAACGGATTTACCTTACGTTCTGTATCAGGTATCTTCTCATAATAGTATTTCTGATCAAAGTTGTGCTGACCACCGTAACTATCGGCTACACGCGTATCGAAAATATATTTGCCATGAGGAATTCCACTGTCCGGATCCACCTCTGCCGTACTGGCAAACAGATACGGTGCAAGCATTCTCCAACGGAATTCATAGATTTGCTCACGAGCAGTAAACCAACGACGAAGGTCCCAATAAAGCTTATGCTCAACAGCTAGTTCCTTGTAGCGCTCTACGCGTACAATCTGAAGTCCCTTAGTAGGCGCAAAAATCATAGAGTTCTTACCTGTACCTCTTACATTGGTGGGAACTGTCATATCAGCCAACTGTGCCGTACTTGTTAGTAGTTCGGCTCCAGCTCTTTCGCGTACATCATTGATACACTTCATGGCATCTTCCAACAAATCTGCACCATTATGAGAAGCAACTCCGTTCTGAGCCAGTTCAATAGCAGCTTCAGCACGTGCCAACAAGATTTCAGCATAACGGATATCAATCCAGGGCTGTGTACTTCTATGCAATTGAGTTTCACCGCTAGCCAGATTACGTTGCAACCATTTTACACCGTATATACCTGTTGTACACATGTTAGATGAAGAAGTTGCAGGTCCGTCAAAACCACAAATTGCAATTTTCGTATCCACACCACCAATTTTGTACGTTTCACCGTCATTAGGTCTTTTGGTTGTACGTATAGCCACTTTCTGTCCATTAACCTTAAACGACTCAGCAATCTTATCCCATCCTGTAGTTGTTTTACCATCATCTGGAATTTCTTTCTTAATTTTCTGAGAAGGGTCTACTGAAGGCTCAATCAATCCCCAACGCATATCCAGTTCATATCCTTTGTAAGTGTCACCCGGAATCATGATACTTGCTTTCAAACGGGGCTCTGCATTATCAAAGATACCGTGTCCACTATCATAAACAATGAAATTACCGTCGTCATCCGTCGTTTTCAGATGTCCCGTTTCAGAATCAAGAGGAAGTCCGTCAAACAACTCCACCCAATCCAGAGGAACAAAGTAACGACCACCATAACTAAAGCCTACCATACGTTCGGGAGACATCAGTTTGTCCCAACTATGAACATAGTTGTTAATATCATATTCACGAATGAATATTGATTCAGGACTGGTCGTAGCCTTATCAAACACTTCATAGAATGCTTGACGTTTGTCAGCCCCATTATTCAACTGATAGCCACCTTTTGCTACTTCCAGGGTTGCCTCATAGGCCTGCTTGAAGTAATCATTCGCTTTAGAAGCAGGTACCCCCGTCAGCACCACACCACTTTTGCCTGTGTAATTGTACAAACTGCCATAGCGTGCCACCGAACCGGCATAAAGAGCCACACGCGCTTTTACCGCTGCTGCTACATATTTATTGGCACGACCGTTTGTCTTCTTATCAGTCATATACTGCATGGCATAGTCCAAATCTTCCAGAATAAAGTCAATAGATTCTTCATGGCTATTACGTGCAACATTCAAAGCTGAGCCATCATCTGTGATAGGTTGTGGTTCTTTAACTAAAGGTACACCACCATATCTTTTCACCAAGGCATAATAGGTATATGCACGGATGAACTTCGCCTCTGCAATCCACTCTTCAGCACCTTGCAATTTACCGACATAATTAGGCAAGTCTTGAATTAACACATTTGCCTGACGTATAATTTGATAAGCAGGTTTCCAGTAACCCTTGTCACCGTAGACACAGCTATTACCACAAACATTATTGGCATATTCACCTGTAGATCCCATTGTGGTCTTATCAGAAAGCCAATTAAAGAAACCTCCACGACCACCATCATCACCCATATTGAAGTCTTCCATCGGCAGATGATTGTACAAACCAGCCATGTAAGCCGTTATACCACCTTCATTATAGATGTCTTCATTAGTCATAATGTTTTTAGGCGGAATATCCAAATCCACACAACTTACCAATGCGCCACCCAAAGCTACGCACATCAATATATTTTTCCATTTTTTCATAATATGATTCCTCCCTTACTTAAAATGTAATGTTTGCACCAAAATTGAACGTTTTATTCAAAGGATACATGTATCCGTATAAGTCAGTAGGCTTTTCAGGGTCGACACCTCTCACTCCAGTGATAGTAAACAGGTTATATGCATTGAAATAAACTCTCAAATTCTTAACCCCTACTGAAGAAAGCCATTGCTTCGGGAACGTATAACCTATTTCAGCTGATTTCAAACGTAGATAGTCACCTTTCTGAATCATAAACTCAGAATCATCTTTTGGCATTGCTTTTGCACCACCAAAAGAGTAATACCCCGGTATCCACTCACAAGAAGGATCGAAAGGATGTTGATCAGGATCCACTGGATGCCAACGGTCGAGGAACATATCCAAAGCATTACCATCAAAGGCCAACGGCATTGAAAGTTGTTCACCATAAGCAACATAAGACATGGCAGAACCCTGGAATAAAAGGTTTAAGTCGAAACCTTTCCAACTTGCGCCCAGAGTCAGACCAAAGTTCATCAACGGATAATTTCTTTTATCTTGCCAAGAGCTTCCTGGATTAGTTGTTGTTGCAATTGGATGCATATCGCTACCATCAATTACACCGTCCTGATTCCAGTCTTCATAAATATAGTCACCGGGTAATGTTGCATTACCGGAATAGATAGAATTAGCAATCTGTTCATAGCTGGTGAAACGTCCTGCTGCACCATAACCAAACCAAATATCATTGTAACGATTCAGATTTCTGTTTCTCCAATAATCATAGGAGTTACCAGCCGGATCTGTTTCATAATAACGACGCATACCACGAGTTAATGAAACTTGTCCACTTACATTATATCGAAAATCTCCAATGCTATTATTATGACGTAATTCTAATTCAATACCCTTTGTACGGTCACTGTTAAGATTCTCCTGCGGCATTGTAGAACCAAAAGTACCTGGTAAAGAAACCAGACGATTGGCAAGCAGCCCGTCACGGTCACGTTGGAATACTTCAAATGTCACCCCCAACAGACCATCCCATAAATCGGCATCAAGTCCAATATTCAAAGTCTTTACCGTATACCAGGTAATATTAGGATTAGCTACTGCACGGAAACCAAGTGCATTAGTATAAGCACCACCAAACACATAACCTGTAGGATAATTGTTGTAAGAACCACCGGAAGTGTTCGGATAATCGTAACCGGAAAGGAATTGATAATCAGCAGCACCATCATCACCCATCTTACCGTAAGATGCACGCAACTTCAAGTTAGAAACAAACTTCAGATTGTCTTTAATAAAAGACTCTTCTGACATTCTCCAACCGATAGAAGCGCCAGGGAAGAATCCCCAACGATTATCTGAAGGGAATTTGGAGGAACCATCATAACGGAAAGAAAATTCAGCGAGATAACGTCCTTTATAATCGTAATTGAACTTACCAATAAGACCTTTCGAAGCCGATTCTGACAAACCATTTGCATTTGCCATACCTACTTGTTCTTTAGAATCACCTGCGAACAAATAAGGTAAAGGTATAGAGAAGTTACGTTGTGCCCACAAATTATCTCCTACATTATGAGCCTCTTCATACAACATCAAACCAGAAACATGATGGCCTGAGAATGTGTTATCATAACTAATTGCAGCTTGCCACAAAGTACTCCAGCTACTATTGTGAGTACGACGCAACTGTGTAGGGCCAAGACGAGAAGCCGCTACATATGAATCTGCTGCAGCATTATAAGTATACAGATTATATTCCTTATTCCAAGTAGTTTCATCATTTTCCTTCGTGTCATAGCTGAACATACCTCTCACCTTCAATCCTTGCACTTTGGGAATTGTATATTCTCCTTCAAAAGAGGATTGGAATAATTTATTTCCTCTTTTCTTAAAACCGGTTAAATCCGTATCAATTAAAGCCAACGGATTATCATCAGAACTCTGAGGCTTCTGATAATAAGGTGCTGTATTATTTGCATACAAAGGATCATCTGGAGCAGAACGCCATAAATTCTTGAATATTTCCCACGAATCCTTAGAGTTACCTTCACGGTCATCAATCATACCGCTCAATTTTACAGAAACTCTTAAATTCTTCGTCAACTGGGCATTCAGATTAGAACGTACATTGTAACGATTGTAGTCCAAAGCATCTCCTTTAAAGAAACCGCCCTGATCCATATAAGCGAAGCTAACATAATAATCCATCTTATCGCTACCTCCACTAATGGAAACATTGTGTGACTGTTGCGGAGCAGAATTAGCCATTACAGCATCATACCAATCTGTGGACACTCTCTTACCAGTCAGGAACTCATCGATAGCCTCCTGAGGATATTTCCGGCTTGGATTGACCAAGTCACGCATCTGCACATCATTAAACAATGTCATACGCCCCACAGCATCCACTGGCTTCAATATTTCACTTGGTTTTTGGAAACCATAATACATGTTGTAATCAATCTTAGTTTTGTTCTTCTCACCTCTCTTTGTGGTAATCAAAACAACGCCATTAGCAGCACGTACACCATAAATTGCAGCAGAAGCATCTTTCAATACGGAAATAGACTCAATTTCATTAGGATCCATACGCTGCATGTCACCACGGGGAACACCATCCACTACAATCAACGGGGTACCGAAACCACGAATATCGAACTGGTTATTGAATTCACCCGGCTCTGAAGTTTTCTGAATCACACGTACACCTGGTACCTTACCAGTCAACATATTCTGTGCGTTCTGGTTCTTTGTAGCAATCAGACCTTCACTAGTGATAGCTGATACTGCTCCGGTTAGGTTCACTTTCTTTTGTGTACCATAACCTACTACTACTACTTCATCCAATTGTTCTGCGTCTTCCTTCATCACTATTTCCAGTGAAGTTCTGCCATTCAATTTTATCGTTTGATTCTTATATCCTATAAAGGATACTGACAACGTGGCATTAGTAGGAACTGACAACGTAAAGTTTCCATCTAAATCACTAATAGCTCCCAATGATTTATTACCCACTACGGTTACATTGACGCCAATAACAGGTTCTCCCATTTCATCAACTACTTTTCCCTTAATAGTAGTATTTTGTGAAAACACTGGGAAAACAGCAAATAACAGCATTGCCATCATGCAAAGCCATGCATTCTTCAAATTAGAATTGTTTTTCATTTGTTTCATAATTAATCTGTTTTTTATGAATAGTAAACCCTCAGTTAATATAGGTAGGTTTACAAAAGGTTAACTTGTATTCTTCATAAGCATAAACATTTAGATTAGCAGTTCATTTTATTAAGTAAATTCCTACCCACAAAAGTATATGCTCCAGATTAATTATTCTTCGAAATTCGTCTTAATATTATATTAAAAAAGCGCTTAATTTTTCCAATTAAACGCTTAATTTTTAATAAAATAAAGTTATTCACATAATTTAGAAAGCGGAACCTTGTAATTTTCACCTAAAGACTCCCGATACTCCTTACAGAAACGATCATATACACTCTTGGCAATCCCCTTCTTCCCCTCCGAAAACAGTACTAAACACTTGGCAGACAATGCTTCTTCATTCAACGGATCATGCAAAAACATAATATCAGTAATACGGAGCACCATCTCATGGTTATTTTTCTTATATTCAATATCCAACAGATTTCTAAGTAAATCAATAGAAAGGCTTGAATAGGCATCTTTAAATCCATCCAACCAATCAACAATCGTATTAGAAAGTAACGGACCATACAGCAACAATTCCAATATTTGGTTCAGAAATACATCATCTTTCAGAGAACCATTTCGTTGAAACAACTCTATGCAATGGAGCGCTGTACGATAATCGCAGAATACCTTTTCTTTCCACTGCATTTTCAGAAATCCACCATCACTCACTACTTCCACATCACCAACCTCTTCTAACAAAACACGCAACTTACGCAATGTCACATTTCTGTTATTTCGAGCTGAGATTTCATCCTTATCAGACCAAAGCATATCAGTTACTTTCCGAGTCAGAATGCCTTTTTCATCTTTCTCTGTATAAAGAATTAACAAAACTAGCAAACTTTTCAGACGAGGAGTAAAATTAGAAGTGATATCATTTCCATCCTTATCTCGTACATTAAATGTACCAAGTAAAGATATTGCTGAATGACTACGATCAAAATAGTTTTCTATTGGTCTAAGAACAGAAATTCTTTCATCCCCAGCTTCTACCTTCGATTCAAAATTTTCATTCTCTACATTGTTACCGTTTGCTGCCAATTCTTCTTTTACACTATCCGTAGTAACTACAGAAAGCAGTTCTTCTTTCTTATGTTCAACTATTCGGTAATATAAAAAGCTTCCAACACCCAACAACGACAAAAATCCAGCAACTATCCAATACCACATCTGAGTAGCAACAGAAGTATCTTCCGCCACTTGCATTATGTCCGCTTGGCTCATCAACGGAGTATTTATGGAATATATGGACACATCATGTGTACGATCAGTCAATATTTTATCCATTACTAAAAACAGCTTATTGCATGAAGGAGATGAGTAGAAACTAAAATCACAATCTTGATGAATAACTCTGTTATGAATAGGAATAGATACTGCTGTCCAAGTCGTATCTTTCATGGATACTTTCCACAAAATACCGCCATCTTTCAAGGAAACCGCATAGAATGAACTATCCGAGGGTTCAAAATACATAGATGAAGCCATCAACATTGAGGCCTCTACCTGCTTTTTCTTCCAAACAACACGTGATTTCCTTGTTTTCAAATCAATCGCGCACAATTCTGTATAGAAATAAGAATTCAACTCCTGTTTGCCATACTTATTTCCCCTCCCACCCAATATATAGAGTTCATCACCAACGACAGCTACTGCCGAAGAGTAACGAGGATTAAGCAAGGGGTCATAGTTGATCATTTCCATTTCGCCCGTAAACGGACTCATCCTGAACAAATCATTCCTGTATCTATAAAAACCATAGCCACCGAAGAAATAGAAAGAAGAATCAGCCGGATTATAAGTACGAGCATGGTTATAATAATTCGGCTCTTCCTTATTACGCTCTACCAAATTCCATCGATCTGTATCAAAAGAGAAAAAAGAAACACGCTTTTGAGATAACGAATAAGATACCAACCTATTAGTTAAGGTGTCAAAAATCAGATGATCTGTGAACTCCATGGCAGGATACCCTCCTTGTACACTAATTTCTTTCTTCATGGTTCCAGTTTCATCTAGTATTTCCACTTTATCTGGCCTTACCAAATAAAACAAAGCATCACGCGCATTAAAAGCAACATCCAGTCTTCCAGAGAGTGTTCCTTTATAAATCTGTTTCCACTTGATATGGTCATCTATCAGCCAATAAGGGGACCGTACACGAGCTATAGATTTCGCTATTTCATCAAAGCAAACATTATCATTATGTTTCCACAACCTCCACTCACGGGTTTGCTTACCATCTTGCATTATTTTTACATCCTTTAAATTTATTGGCGCTACATCAGCCAGATATTCAGGCGCATGTCCGAATAATGCTTTTACTCGATGAGTTCCATTCAAAGGAACCATTATTGTCGTATCTTTTCCCGCATACTTCACTGCAATAGAATTATTCTTCATGTCCATTCGCAAGGAAACTGAAATCCACTTTTCTCTTTCAATAGGACTGTCAATGGTAACCATTCCTTCATTAAAGACTAATGCCGGATAATGCAAACGTTCTCCTCCCGCAACAAACGAAAAACGAATTAATTGATTTGTATTGGTGTACAAATGCAAAATCGACCCAAAGTCGGGTTCATTGTTACGTACCCACATCTGAAAAGAAATGGCAAATTCATTTTCTACTTCAAAAGGCTTATTTTCATCTAGAATGAGTGAAGTTCTTTCAGTACTAGGGGCGGAATGAGATTTAAAATAAAGTCCGCTATTATAGACTGAGGCAAATAAATTCACTCCTGCTAGCAGGAGGAAACTAAATAAAATATATCTGCAATAGTTTTTCATATTTCTATTTCAAGAACACTAGACAAAGGTATAAAAAAAACATAAAATGAGTAATAAGTTCAATAAAAAGAATTAGAACCAATCCAGTGTTATGCGAATTACCTCGCACGACACTGGATTGCAACACTGAACTTATCGAAAAAGAACCTATTTGAAAACTACGCTTCTCCTCAATCCCTTTACCTATTTTTCTATTTCGCTTCAGGGTTGACAAACATAATCTTCAACGAAGAAAGGAATTCATTTCTGTTATCACATCTAAAGTTACCACTGAATTCATTTTTATCTCTTTCTCCTATTTTTATGCTTACCTTATTCCAACCTTGCAGCAAGGGCAGTTCTTTATAAGTAGCCTCATGCCTATTTTGCGAAGCGGCTGCATATGCTTTATCATTAATAGCAAGCTGGCATTCTTTTGCTTTCACAACCAAAGTCAGCTTCGGCATATTCGGTTCAATCAGCAAGTCATCCAAAGGACGCGGACTGAATACATAAATATCCAAGGCCCATCCATCCGATTTTTTCACTAACTTCTCCTTCGCTGCAACCGGAAATACCAATTGATTATCACGCAAGAAGAAGACTTCATTTGATTTTACTTCAATCTCATTACAATCAATACCGGCATTCTTTAAAATCACTCCCAGTGTATTGTATCCCTTTTCAGAGTTAGTGAATTCTTTCAGGGTACTGATATAGAAACAAGAGGCATCTTTCCGATACTTCACAAACACAGGAGTAGCAGCTGTACATTCGTACTCACTCCGCACCGTGCTGGCAGTTTTGATTTCCTCCGGACGTTTATTCCAAGCTCTCCAATCTGTTTTACAAGCATTCAGCAAGACATCTCCTTCTTCTACCAGCGCACCTGTTAATGAATATTCTGAAGCATCAGCTCTCTGAAGTTCGCAGAAATAGAAATCAGAGTTATTCAAGCCGCGTATCCATGACTTCTGAACCGGCAGGAAAGAAGAACGTTTAAGGTTGTCCAGCGCTACCGGAAGAGGCAATATCTCATTGTATACATTCAATGTCTGAGGTGTTAATCCCCAAATCCATACATCAGCACCCTTAGCAATATTAGCTAACATACTCTTCTTTTCAGCAGCAGACAAAGTGTAAGTACCATCTACAATATAGATCATACGTGCAGGTGCAGTAATCTTTGCAGCAAATTTCACGCCTTGCGCATCCAGAATACCTTTCAATTTACTGTCATCTCCGCCTATGAAAATCACTTCTTTATATTTCTCTGCCGGAGTAGCTGTCGGTGCTTCATATTCTTTTTTGTCAATATCAGCGTAAGCAGACCAAGCAGGGTGTCCCGGTGCATTAGCTGCACGCATAGCATCATACATAGGCCATGGATCATACAAAGGTAGATTCGGATCATATCCCGGATTGAATGTTGTACAATAAGGACCTACACGTTCCGGTTGTACACCCGGCACACCTTCTTTATAATCAGTGAAGAAAATACCATCTTTATTGATATCCGGTTCTGTAGTCATATCTTTCTTTCCCAACGGCAACGGTTTCAAAGAGTACCATGCCATATTGAAAACGGTACTGTAAGAAGCTCCCATATTACGCTGGTTAGCAAGGAGGTGGTAGCACTCATTAGCTAATCCTTCCATACGTCCCAACTGCGATTCATAAGCTCTTTCACCATTATACTTAGCAACCTGCTCGGGTGTACCATAGTACGCCATACTATGTTCACCGATTCCCCAGGGTTTACCTATTTCAACCCAATGTTTCATTGAGTTCATGTCACCATAGTGGCCTACTGTAACTGGCAAGATGCCATCTCCATCATCTTCTCCATCGGCAGAAATCCATGGGCGGGTCGGGTCGTTTGCACGAACAATGTCTCTCCAATCTTCCCAAGCTTTCTTCTGCTGAGGCATCAATTCCGGTCTGTTGTAAACATGCAAAATCACCGGTTTATTTTCATTACTGATACTCCAGCCAAAGACAGAGGCATGATTACGGTCTCTGAGTACAAAACGTTTCAAATGTTCTTTTGATGCTTCCCAGAAGAGCTCAGAATCCAGTTTCGGACCACCATCACTCGCCCAGTTAGCAGTTTCATTCAATACGCAGATACCCATTTCGTCAGCTACATCCATGTAGAAACGAGGATAAATCTGTGCATGAGGGCGAACAGCATTAGCATTCATCCCCTTAATGGCAGTAAACCATGCCCACGCATATCTACGTGTCATTTGCGGAATACCCATAAAATGCCATGAATCACCTCTCAACTGATAAGGTTTACCATTCAGGTACTGTGTGGTGCCTTGCAATGTCCATTCACGCCATCCGAAACGTTCATATTTCATATCAAGGGGTTCTTTCTTAGCCTGCAATGAAAGCAATACGGCATAAAGATTCGGTTGTTCAGGAGTCCAGTAACTCAACTCACCGGATACCGGAACCTGCAACACAACTTTTGTTGAAGCATTGGCAGGGATACTAACTTTAACAGGGGCCACTTTCAAAGCTTCCTGTCCAAGTTCCCATGCAGGTACAGGAGCTGAATTAACATCTGTCCCAGCCAGGTTTACCCATTCATTAATCTTACCTTGAAGTTGCAGATCAGTCTTTTTTTCCGTATTATTCTGTACAGTCACTTCCAGTTCGAGCATATTCTTTGAAACCAACGGTTTCACATATACATCTTCCACATGTACTTTAGGCAATGCCAACAAGTATACATCCTGCCAGATACCGGCAATGTGATATCCCCACATAGAACCGGCAGGAACAATGCGACGACCAATTGTAGAGTTGTTTTCAAACAAAGATTGACTACGAACTCCCACCCATACTTCAGCGGTTTCACCTGCAGCTACCTTATTCGTAATATCTATGCTGAATGGAAGAAAAAGATCAAAATTCTCTCCAACTTTTTCCTTATTGATATAGACCTCAGTATAGCCGGCTACAGCTTCAAAATATAATTTTATCTGCTGACCATTCCAGTCATTAGGAATAGTTACTGTTTTCTTCATCCACGCCATTTTCACTTGTTCCCATTCTTTCGGATAAGACGGGTAGTTGCGATGATCAGGTCCCTCTACATTTCTGTTAGCAAAAGAGTTTATATTCCATGGAGAAGGAATCTTTATACGGGTTTTACTCCATGCACCTTCTTTGGGCAGCGATAATTCCGGTGCCACTCCTTTACCTTGCACGTAACTACCCGGCAAAGCCACAGGTTGGAAATCCCAATAGCCATTCAGACAGATTTCTTTCCTATACTCCTTTTCTGTTCTATTCACAAGACCCTCACTTGGTGCAAACGGGAAATTATACACCAATTTACCATCGCTCGATGTAGTTTGCCCCACTGCCTTTCCCGGCAGCAAGAACAAAGTCGTCAACAAGCTTAATAAAATTGCATTTCGTTTCATTTAAGAATACTATTAATTAGGTATTAGACATATTTGTTTTTTCCTGTCTGCAAAGTAAACAGGGTGACATTAAAAAGTAAGCCGAAACAGAATTAATATTGGATTAAAAACACATTAATCCTCCGGAATCCAGAACTTTTCTATTAATAATGCAAATCAGTAGTTGAATTAACGTCTTGCTGACGCGTTATAGGCAAAAATGATGATCCTGTATGACACCTCCATACTTGAATAATAAATACTTATAAAATGAGATATTTGCGAAATCAGTCGTATACTTAGGGTATCTCAGTATGATACTTAGGGTACCTCAGTTCCGTACTTAGGGTACCTCAGTTCCGTACTTAGGGTACCTCAGTCCCATACTGAGATACCATCATTATAACACATCTGATAATCAAGCATTTAAAAAGCTCATTTTTAATACCAAGAAATTGCAACAAATCAACTGCTTGGAATGATAAATTAGTTCCTTCCTGTTAGGGTTTTGAGGGAAAGTTGACCAGTTAACCAGTTGACAAGGGGACAAGGTGCCATGCGGTACAGAAGCATTGCGCAACCCCTTGTTTCCTTGTCAACTGGTCAACTTTCCCTTCCTTTCTTTTCCTTTTTTCTGTAATCTTCGTACCTTTGTCGTATGTACTAATATGATAATCATGGACAATTTTAATGTAAAAGATAGTCCTCCGGATACCTCAAGACTCGAATATTTATTCTTGGAAGAAGGCCTCCTGATGAAAATTAAAAAGAACGAATATCTGGTACAGCAAAACGAGAAAAACAATCAGATAGGCTTTGTCGTATCCGGTATATTCCGTTTGTCTCATACAGATGCAAATGGTAATACATGGATAGTAGGCTATAGCTTTGCAAATGATTTTGTTTGTGATTATCCTTCTTTCATAAAACAGACAGTTTCCACAGTCACGATACAAGCTTCTACCGAATGTGAGGTTTATCTCCTCCCTTTGAGCAAACTTAATCAATTCTGGGAAACAGACATGGACACCCAACGATTAGGAAGGCAAATAGCCGAAACCATGTTTGCAGAAATATACCAACGACTATTGGGATTTTATTGCGATACTCCGGAACAACGTTATCATGCATTAATGAAACGATGCCCCGGTTTACAAGAAAAGCTTTCATTCAAAGAAATAGCCCAGTTTCTTGGCATAACTCCCGAAACCCTCAGCAGAATACGAAAAAAGCAACTGTATAACGAAAGGTCTTGACTCTGGTCAAGGCTTTTTCACTTTATATAGCTTAATATTGCGGCCATAAACATAAATCATAAAAGTATGGCAACTTACACTCATTATGGGAAACAAGCTGATGTATTCAAACATCTGGTGCTTTGTGAGGTTCTTCAAATCGAAAAACCGCAGATATACATAGAAACGAATTCAGCATCCGCCATTTATCAAATGGCGCATACCCCGGAACAGCAATACGGCATTTACCATTTCCTGAAGAAAGCCCGTGAAGAAAAGCCTTTGAGGGAATCTCCTTATTACAAGCTGGAAAGCACAGAAATGGCAAAAGGAAACTATTTAGGCTCTCCCGCTTTAGCAATGAATATATTGGCAGAACGAACATCTCAATATCTACTCTTTGATATAGAAAAAGATGCTTTAGAAAATATAGAATCCTATGCCAAACAAGTGAAATTAGAATCACATATCCAGACTTGTCATACGGATTCGCTCGAAGGGGTTATAAAACTACTACCCTCACTTTCCCAATCTTCCTTCCTCCATATCGATCCTTATGAAATTGATAAAAAGGGAATATCGGGAACAACCTATCTGGATGTATTAATACAAGCAACCCAAGCAGGTATGAAATGCCTATTGTGGTACGGTTTTATGACTGAAAATGACAAAATACACATTAACCAATATATAGTGAATAGACTGGAGGAAGAAAACATAAAAGAATATACCTGTATTGAGTTAATCATGAATTCAATCAGAAAAGACACGATTCCTTGTAACCCGGGTATATTGGGGAGCGGCATTTTAGCTACCAATTTATCTCAGGAAGCCAATAAAGCAATTTGGGATTATAGCGATATGTTAGTTTGCATGTACAGTGACACTAAATATAAAAGTTATGATGGGAGACTATACAGAGATAATATAAAGTAAACATACCAACATAAAAAAAGGCTATCTATCCCAGACAGCCAATCTTTTGTTAACCTTAAATCTAATACTATGAAAAACACATTGCAAAGATACGGACTTTCAGGATATCTCCAAATTTCCAAGACGAAACGGGGACATTTATAACATGGTTTAATAGAATAAAGGAAGTTGTTAACCATTTAAATTCTTTATGTTAACAATTAACATAAAAAATTTCACTTTCTACAGCATCATTGAGCTTTTTCGCTTTCAGCCTCCAGATCCTTGATTTCTCTGTTCAGGAAGACGGATAAGATAGTTCTCAGAACAACTATACCACCTAAAATAGCCAGTTCATTCAAAGTTGGCTCCAATACTGTTTTTAAAATATCTGATGCGATTAAGAATTCAAGTCCGAGCAACAAATAAGTTCCGAAAGTTGCCCGTAGTTTTCGGATGTTAGTAGTCGAATACTTACCCGTGAACCTTTTGAACTCATTGATCAGAAAAGATATTATTCCGATTAATGCTCCATAGGTGACAATTAGAAGACTTGTCACACTGATTATTGTAGCTAATGTGTTTAAGAAAGTAGTAAGCATGCCGATTGAAGTTTATTAAAATAACATAGCAAAATGCTTTAATGTTTGATTTTTAAAGCAAAATGCACTTATCCACAAAATTATCTCCTTTTTTCTTGCATGTTTCCAATCGGTAACATATATTTGTTCCCGATTAGTAACATGCTATAATATGAAAGCAAAAAGTACCACTACCGAAAGAGACAGAGAAACCACAGAAAGACGCTTGCTGGATACCATTGGGCAAATGATAAACGAAAGCGGTTTCGAAAAGATAGGAATCAATGCGGTGGCCAATCAATCCGGCGTATCCAAAATATTAATATACCGCTATTTCGGTTCGGTAGAAGGACTTATGGCTGCTTATATCCGACAACACGACTTCTGGATAAACTTTCCCCAGGAACTTCCTGACCGTAACCAGTTACAGGCTTTTCTCAAAAATATGTTTAAGGAGCAGATTGAACAACTACGCAGCAATCCAACTCTGAAAAGACTCTATCGGTGGGAACTATCTTCCGACAATGAAATGATAGTGAAATTAAGGGAACAACGCGAGAAAGCAGGCATGCAGCGTTTAGCAAAAATAAGCGAACTAACAGGTTATCCGCAAGAAGAACTCGCACCACTGGCAACCCTTCTGACAGCATCCATCACTTATCTTGTGATGCTGGAAGAATTTTGTCCGGTTTACAATGGAATACCTTTGAACAACGATACGGGTTGGAGACAGATCATTCAGGGAATAGACACTCTTATAGATAAACTTCTCCAGATGTGATATATAACATGAGATATCATATCCGGTTATCTTATGACCTATATGTTCCCACTTGGTAACAATATAAATATAATACTAATTAAATGAATTAAAGAATGAAGAAAATGATTATGACATGGCTGTGTTTATCACTATTCAGCTTCTGCTCCTGCCAGAAAGATCTGATTGAGTATGAAGCAGGAGACGTAAAAGTATGTATAGAAGAAGGTGATGAATGGTTACATGATTTTCCATTGTTCTTGGGAATCAAAAAGAAGAACCCACCTCAGATTGCAATCTGGATAGAGGACATGAATGGTAATTACATATCTACTATTTATGCAAGCCATAAAATTGCCACCCAGTCTTGGCAAAGCGCAGGGGGCAACCGGAGAAAAGAAGCTCTGCCACATTGGTGCCACTCACGTGGAGTGAGGTATGAAGACGGGCTTTATCTGCCCACACAGAAAGAACCATTAACAGATGGCATTTCAGGAGCTACCCCACGCGGCAGCTTTGATGTGAAACTACGCTTAACGGACAAGCTGAAACAATTCAAGATAAAAATAGAGATCAATCATTCAACAGATTTCAATGATTACTACCCAAAATCAGCCAAAGAAGGTGCTGCAAATTATTCTGGAGGTAAAGAAGGTAGCGGCCAACCCGCAATTATCTATTCCACAGATATAAACCTTACATCCGGGCAAAAGTCATTCGAAGCTGTCCTGATAGGACATAGCACTCCCGACGGAAGTTCCGGTAAGATAAATGCCGACCTGTCTACCTTAACGACAGCACTCCATATTGTAAAACGAATAACAGTAAATATACAATGAAAAAGATAATCCTTATACTTCTATCCGTTCTGATCGCATCAGCTATGAAAGGGCAAATATCAGACCGTTTCACCTATATCACAACTATCGGAACAGGCATTCCTATGAATGAACCCTCTTCTACGCCATTCACATGGCAGGTATCTGGTCATTACAAACTGACCGAACGCTTCTCTGCCGGAATTGGAACAGGATTATCTTTTTATGAAAAAGCATTGATACCGGTCTTTGCAGATATCAGGTACCAGCTGGCGGCAGCGCAACGATGGGTACCTTACCTGCAATGTAGTATGGGATATTCATTTGCTCCTGAAAAAGATGTAAATGGTGGATATTTCTTCAACCCGACAATCGGCATACAGTATGCGATACATGATAAAACAAAGTTGCTATTGGGTATCGGATATGAAATACAGAATCTGGAACGACTGAAAAAACACGAAAGCAATGAGTACGCAACCGAATTCCAGGAAAAGCTCCGTCACAACTCAATTTCAATTAAACTGGGGATTCTATTTTAAAAGAATCCCACTTGAGTGTACAAAAAGACAGTAATTATGAATAATATTCCATTTACAGAAACCTATATTTCGCCTACTTTTGCACAAACAAAGAATTTAAGGTTATAGAAAAATGGATAAACACACATTTTACAGTTATTTGATAGTAGGTATCGTATTTGCCTTTGGATTGTCTGCACAAGCTCAGAACAAGGTTACTGCACCCATGAAAGACGTCAACCAAGTTATTGACAACACACTGGACAGTTTAAATAAAGCCCACACAGCAAGACCTGTAGCAGGGTCAAGTAGAAAAGGAAATAATCCCGTTTTATTTTTAGTGGGTAACTCTACTATGCGTACCGGAACCTTAGGGAATGGTAATAATGGACAATGGGGATGGGGATATTATGCCGGCGATCATTTCGATTCAAATAAAATCACTGTAGAAAATCATGCACTGGGGGGAACAAGCAGTCGTACCTTTTATAACCGTCTCTGGCCGGAAGTTATTAAAGGTGTCCGGGCAGGAGATTGGGTTATTATTGAACTGGGACATAACGACAACGGCCCTTATGATAGCGGTCGTGCACGTGCCTCCATACCAGGTATCGGTAAAGACAACCTGAATGTCACTATTCAGGAAACCGGAGTACAGGAAACTGTATACTCTTACGGAGAATATATGCGCCGTTTCGTACAGGATGTAAAAGCAAAAGGTGCCCATCCTATCCTATTCTCCCTGACTCCCCGCAATGCTTGGGAAGACAAGGATAGCACGATTATCACACGCGTCAATCACACTTTTGGTCTATGGGCCAAGCAAATAGCCGAAGAACAAAAGATTCCATTCATTGATCTGAATGATATCACTGCCCGTAAATTCGAGAAATTCGGCAAGGAAAAAGTCAAGTATATGTTCTATTTAGACCGCATTCACACCAGTGCTTTCGGAGCAAAAGTAAATGCTGAATCTGCCGCCGAAGGTATTCGGGAATATGCAGGTCTGGAACTGGCTAACTATCTGAAACCAATTGAACAAGATACGATCACTGGTTCCAGCCGAAAAGAAGGATGTCCGGTAGTATTCACCATTGGCGACAGTACAGTCAAAAACAAAGACGATGATAAAAATGGTATGTGGGGCTGGGGAAGCGTAATAGCCGAGATCTTTAATCCGAAAAAAATATCGGTAGAGAATTGTGCTATGGCAGGACGTAGTGCCCGTACTTTCTTGGACGAAGGACGTTGGGACAAGGTTTATAATGCACTCAAACCGGGAGATTTCGTATTAATCCAGTTCGGACACAATGACGGAGGAGATATCAACACAGGAAAAGCCCGCGGTGAGTTACATGGCTCAGGAAACGAAAGTAAAGTCTTCTTAATGGAGAAGACCGGAAAATACCAAGTAGTCTATACCTTTGGCTGGTATCTCCGTAAATTTATTATGGATGCCCAGGAAAAGGGGGCGATTCCCATTGTTCTGAGCCATACCCCCCGCAATAAATGGAAAGACGGACAAATAGAGCGCAATACCGAGAGTTATGGCAAGTGGACACGTGAAGCGGCAGAAGCAACCGGTGCTTACTTTATAGACCTGAATAAACTATCTGCTGATAAACTCCAAAAAGTAGGACCTGAGAAAGCCGCAGCTTTCTACAATACGGATCATACACACACTTCTTTGAAAGGAGCACAAATGAATGCCCAAAGTATTGCAGAAGGATTAAAAACGACAGATTGTCCACTGAAGAAGTTTTTAAAATAGGAATTATATGAAAACATTGCAGGAATGATCAGCCCCAAGAATGAAAATAGAAAATAAAATAGACATGGTTAATTAATCCAAAAGAATAACTGCATAAAACAAATAATCACTTCTTTTGCTCCCGTCAAAAAACAAAACTGGACTATAAATGAGCAATAAGATTGATATCAAAACTCTGAAAGCTTTGCAGCAAGGTAGCCACAAGGCTTTCGAGGAAGTTTTTATCACTTATTACGGTAAGACGAAAGCCTTTATATATGGCTACATCAAGTCGTGTCCAGATGCTGAGGAACTTACGGAAGACTTATTTGTGAACCTTTGGATAAACCGTCATTCTATTGATATTTCAAAATCATTTGATTCTTTCTTACATACAATAGCAAGAAACTCTGCTATCAACTTCCTGAAACATAAATATGTAGAAGATACCTATCTAAATAATATCCAAAAGCAAGAATGCAGTTCCACTTCGGAAGAAGACCTGATAGCCAAAGAACTCGGCCTATTGATAGACGACACAGTAGAAAAAATGCCGGAACAGAGGAAGAAGATATACATCCTGAGCCGTAACGAAGGTTTAAGCAATGAAGAGATAGCAGCACAACTAAATACTACCAAGAGAAATGTAGAAAGTCAGTTAAGTCTCGCCTTGAAAGAAATACGGAAAACAATTTCATACTTCTTCTTATCACTGTTATAACACACTCTTTTTTCGCTCCAGCCTCCTAAAAAAGGAGTAAAAGAAAAAATATATTCACCTAAAATAACAAAGAATCATTTTTCTTCGTATAATTGCAGATTATTATATTCATAATCTTATGGGGAAAAGATTTTTATTTATTGCTACTTGCATAACTTCGACACTATTACTAGCGACAAGTTGTTTAGAAAAAAATGATGTGTATGTTAAAATTCCGGCAGACCAGTTCTTCGACTTTGACTTAAACCAGAAGATAAACCTGTCTGTGGACTATGGATTCAAAGGAAAAGACTATGTTGTCTTATTCGACCTCTACGACGAAAATCCGATAATAGAAAATGAAAACGGGGAACTTGTCAAAAAAGACATCTCTCCCATTTATCGTGCCGCCACAGATAAGGATGGTAAATTTTTCGGAGAGATACAAATTCAATCTGCTTTGTCGGAGGTCTGGCTATACTCAGAGTATGCCGGAACACTCTCTCCTATTCAGTTAGAAGTTACTGATAACTCTATCATGTACAATCAGGAGAAGTATATTGCAAAAGCAACTACCCGAGCCTTAACACCTAACAATCATCAATATCCTGACGGCTGGCTAACCTTGGGTGACTGGAGTACCCTCGGAACTCCTACTTATCTAACACCCGGCAGAGTACTACCTGATGCAAAAACATTGTATAATATAAATGAGATATTCGTCAAATACAATGGAACTGCTATGGAGCAAAGGGATTATGGAAAAGCATTCTTCGCTCCTGGCGTTAGCTCTGAGATAAAAATCATAAAAGCTACAAAAGTTTACTTATGCTTCATTAGCAGTTCCGCTGCCTGGAACAACAGTGTCGGTTACTTTAGTTATTCTACCGGACAAGAGCCCCAAAGTATATCAGAAGTGCAGAGAATCATTGCATTCCCCAGTGCCACATCTATTGCCCAAAAAGGTGCAACGGGAGCATTAGTTAGTGGAGACAGGGTGCAACTGAAATATTGGGATGGAGAAAAATTCCAGGATGAATTTCCGGCAGGGGTAACCATCGGATGGTGGTTGCAAGGAATGGGATTCAATACAGGAAATATCATACATAAAGTAGATGGAAGATACAATAGTTTCTCACTTCCCCACCTAAATTCGGATGGGATACAACGAAGTATTTCATTAAGAGAGCCGGACTCTGACCAACTTGTAGCTATTGGATTCGAGGATAATAATGACTATCGTTACAATGACGCCACTTTTTATCTGCAAATAGAAGAGAAGGGAGCAATAGACGAAAGCAACACACCTACAATACCGGATGTCGGAAATCCACCGAGTAACACGGAGAACTTCACTACATACTATGGTACACTGACCTTTGAAGACTTGTGGCCATCAATGGGTGACTATGATATGAATGATGTGATGATAGACTATTCATGCAAAGTGTATAAAAACACGAGTAACAATAGAGTATATAAGATAGAAAATCAATTCATTCCACGTCATAATGGTGGCACACTCCAATCAGGATTTGGCTTCCAATTGAGTAGTGTCTCATCCGGCGATGTAAGTAATATAACGATAGATGGAGCCGAACAATCCCAATATATGCAGGGAGCTAATCAGGAGCCTGGACAAAGTCATCCTACTTTCTTATTATTCGATAACATCAAAGGTGTACTTGAAAAAACAATCACAATAAGCTTTGAATTGAACGATCTTGTGGAAGCAAATGTCGTACCTCCATATAATCCATTCATCTTTGTAGAATCGGACAAAGGCAGAGGAAGAGAAGTACATTTAGTGAAATATCCTCCGACAGACAAGGCTGATTTCAGTCTATTCGGTACAGGAAGCGATGCTTCACGTCCTGATGAAGGCCTCTACTACGTAATGAGCAGGCTTAAATTTCCCTTTGCCCTGAATTTGGCAAGTATTAAGGATTTCCCTACACCCGATGAAAGTGTAAGAATCGACTTAGCTTATCCCCAATTCAACGATTGGGTAAAGTCTGAGGGAAAAACGAATAAAGATTGGTATAAGCATCCTGCACAATAGAGTTAGGAAACGAATTAATCCAATAACTCATTTTGGTCAAAAGCTCTCCATATCCATATCAAGTCTGCACTTGCTCCACTCCTATACGGGGAACAAAACAGTGGAGTTGGTATGGAGTTGGTATGGAGGAGATATGGAGTTAGTAAGGTGCAGATTATTTTGTTCCTTTTCTCGGTTATTAGAGAAAGCCTACTTCCTTAAAATAAAAAATAAGAAAAACTCGGTTTTCTTACTGAGCTTTTCATCTGTTAGCTGTATATATTATAAAATGCAGCCAGATGAAAAAGAATATTATCGCTAGAATTCTTAGGAAATACTTATCCGGACGTTTCTCTTCCGATACAGAAGAAAGGGTTCAGAAATGGATTATTAAAGATAAAGATATTGAGGAAAAAGAAAAAGCCTCACTGGAATATTGGAATGAACTGGAAGCAAAAGCCGATCCGGACACTGAACTTGTACTGTACAGAGTAAATCAAAGAATTGACTATAAAGAAATCGTTCACCGACCTTTCTATCAGAAATTGGCACGTATTGCAGCCGTTCTGATTCCACTATTTATGATGACAGGAGGCTATCTATATTATACCTCCACACAAAATAAATGGATTGAAATATCAGTTGCATACGGTGACAAGAAACACTTCTTATTACCGGACAGTTCTGAAATATGGCTAAATACGGGAACTGTAGTCAAATATCCGAAAGAGTTCTCGAAAGTGCAACGCCTTGTACACCTTGATGGCGAAGCTTATTTTTCTATTCGGAAGAACACAAGTAAACCGTTTATTGTAGAAACCTCCCAACTCTCAGTTAAAGTATTAGGAACTAAATTCAACGTAAAGGCTTACGCTGATGATGAACTGGTAACCACTACCCTGACAAGTGGTAAAGTTGAAGTTATCCCTCCCACCCAAGACCCACGGATACTAAAGCCTAATGAACAGTTGACATACGATAAAAAAACATCTGCCGTCAACATTACTGAAGTCTCCCCAACCGATACAGATGGCTGGATCACAGGTAAACTGATATTTACCGATGCACCTTTCACCGAGATCCTGCAAACACTTGAAAGACGTTATAATGTGACTATCAATCATACAATGAACATTCCTGCCTCCAAACGATATACCGTCCGATTCCTTAAAAATGAAAATCTGGAAGAAATACTGTCTGTATTAAGTGAGATGATTGGCTTCAGTTATCAAAAGCAAGGAAACAAAGTGGAACTAATCAAAAAACAATAAAAAGAAACTGCCTATGAAGAAAAAGAACCGGATTGCAGCTTGAGACCCTCAACCCGGTTCTGAAATGCTAATGCTCTATTTGAAAGTGAACTAAAATAAAGTATCAACCATACAAAGATAATGCAATTTGAGTGCAGAACTTTCATGCTTGCATGAAAAAGTTCTGCCGAAATGCAGCTTATCTTATAAAAATATACAATAATGAACCGAATAACCATTAATAAACAAATAAATAAGATACTCCTTTTTTTATTTTTTGCCTTTCTATCATTTAATGCCACAGCGCAGAATGACAAAAAGCAAATCACCATACAGAATAAAAACATATCACTGAAAGAAGCTTTTGCCGAGATAGAACTACAAACCGGATACAGCATAGCCTATGAGTTGTCGACCGTAGATGTAAAGAAGAAAATATCACTGTCATTAGAAAACCAGAGTATTGACGAGGCATTATCACAAATCCTGAAAGAAACCCGGTATTCGTACAAAATAACAGGCTACCATATCATTATCACTCCATCCGGCAACGAACAACAGAAATCCACCAAGGAAAAAACAGAGAGACCTACCCAAACAGTCAGAGGAATCGTACTGGATTCCAAAACCAATGCCCCCATAGAGTTTGCTACTGTAAGAATTATGAATAGCGGTTCTTTGGGCAGTACAACAGATAGTCTGGGGAGATTTCGGATAGATCATGTTCCTGTGGGACGATGCAATATACAAACCTCCTATGTAGGATATAATGCCAATATTTTCAATGAAATACCTGTAACCTCTTCCAAGGAAGTATATATGGAAATCCCATTGGATGAGAATGTTCATTCGTTGGCGGAAGTCGTCATACAACCGGAGATAAAGAAAGATAAGCCCCTGAATGCAATGGCCATTACCGGCGGACGTATGATCAGTATGGAAGAGGCGGGCAGGTTTGCCAATGGCTTTGATGATCCGGCACGCCTGAGTTCTGCATTTGCAGGTGTGGCAGGAGATGTAGGAACCAACGCTGTAGCTATCAGAGGAAATTCACCCCAGTTTACCCAATGGAGGCTGGAAGGTGTAGAAATTCCTAATCCTACTCACTTCGCTGACCTTACCGGACTGGGTGGAGGTTTTCTTTCGGCCCTGAGTACACAGGTGATCGGTAACTCCGACTTCTACAACGGTGCGTTCCCTGCCGAATACAGCAATGCCTTATCAGGTGTCTTCGACATGCGAATACGAAATGGTAACAATCAGAAGTACGAACATACATTTCAGTTGGGTATTCTGGGTATTGACCTGGCATCGGAAGGCCCGATAAGCAGGAAGAATGGAAGTTCCTATATCCTTAATTACCGCTTCTCTACTACTTCCTTAGCCACAGGAAATGACATGAACCTCAAATATCAAGACTTATCATTTAAGCTGAATTTTCCTACCCGGAAGGCCGGAACTTTCTCTATCTGGGGGATCGGACTGATTGACCGCTATAAACCGGAGATTCTCGACCGTGATGAATGGGAAACACAAAGTGACCGGCAATCCGGAAATACAACATTTGATAAAGCAGCAGGAGGAATCACTCACAAGTATCTTATCAATGCGGATACTTATATCCGTTCTTCATTAGCCGCTACTTATGCAAAAGACCACACAGAAGCCGATCAGATGACAGAAGATGATAAACTGGTCCATGTAGGAGATATCCGGAATTCCAAATGGGATATCGTTTTCAATTCTTATCTGAACAAGAAGTTCAACTCCAACCACATCAACCGGACAGGTATCACAATCACAGGACTCAAATACGATCTGGATTACAAAATCAGTCCTAATTTTGGTTTAGATATACCTATGGAACAGATTTCAAAAGGGAACGGAGAAAGTTGTATACTCTCGGCATACAGCAGTTCTGTCATCAACCTAAGTAATCATCTTACCACCAGCCTGGGCATCACTGCGCAATACTTCACCCTAAATAAAAACTGGACCGTAGAACCCAGAGCAGCCCTGAAATGGACTTTCAATCCGAAGCATGCCCTGGCATTGGCATACGGCCTGCATAGTCGTAGGGAAAGACTTGACTACTACTTTGTGGAACAAGAGGTCAATGGAAAAACTGAATCCAACAGATATCTGAATTTTTCAAAGGCTCATCACTTTGGGCTTACATACGATTGGAATATCAACTCATATATGCACTTAAAAGTGGAACCCTATTATCAATATTTATTCCGTATTCCCGTTGAAGAGAATTCTTCCTTTTCTATCATCAACCATCAGAGCTTCTACCTGGAAAGAATATTAAAGAATAGAGGTTCCGGAGTGAACTACGGTATAGACATCACATTAGAACAATACATGAAAAATGGTTTCTACTATATGATAACGGCTTCTCTTTTTAAATCGAGATACAAAGCCGGGGATCATATCTGGCGCAACACACGGTTGGACAAAAACTACCTCCTAAACGTACTTGCCGGAAAAGAATGGATGGTGGGACGCAATAAACAAAATGTACTAAGCCTTAACGGACGTATCTTCTTCCAAGGTGGCGACCGCTACACTCCTGTAGACGAAGAGAAAAGCCTAATAGAACATGATATCAAATTTGATGAAACCAGAGCTTACAGCAAGAAATTTAATCCTTCTCTCAATGGTGATATTTCTTTCAGTTATAGAATCAACAAAAGGAAAATATCTCATGAGTTTTCCATTAAAATGCTAAATGTAGGTATGCGCACAGGTATGCACTTTTACCAGTACAACGAAAAGACCCATAAGATAGAGAAAGAAGACGGATCGGGTATGATTCCGAATATCAGTTATAAAATCTACTTTTAATTTATGAAAGAGAATACTTATTGCTTACACCATTTTACAGCGAAAATATTCTATTGCCCCCGATAAAAGCAAAGAAGATGTATCAGGAAATTTCACAGTACCGGAATGAATTATCATCCTTTGTATGAACTAACCGTTCACGACAGACGTTATATCCATAGAACTTTAAATACCAACGATCATGGAAAAGTATCTGATTCATAGTAATGAGTTGCATTTCATCAACAAGGAACGCATTCACAGGGAAGTAGAGAAAATGGTAGAGTCATTAGACATGGCAGCAGGTTCCACCAAAGGATTCGACCTGTATACCGTAGTAGAAAGTTATTTCACTGATCTCGAAAAGCGAAGGGAAATCAATCGCTTACTGCATATAGAGAAAGATGAATGCGAAGCCATAGAGGAAGAACTCGGAGTATATGAGATGTGATTTACAATAAATAGGTACGCGGACGACGCGGACTAAACGGACAAACGCGGACTTTAATTTACTAATACTTTTAGTCCGCGTTCATCCGTTTAGTCCGCGTCGTCCGCGTACCAATCCGTTATCAGTTCTTTGCCTGATGTACCGTCAGTTGTGGGAAAGGGAAACCAATACCCTCCTTATTGAATACAGAGTAGATGGTCTTGTTCATATCGAAATAAACTCCCCAATAGTCCTCACTCTTCACCCAGGCACGGATAATCACATTCACGCTACTGGCATCCAGTGCATGAAGGGCAACAAAAGGAGCCGGATCACTGAGAATCCGCTTGTCTTCAGCAATGATACGACGGGTAGTTTCTTCCACCTTATCAAAGTTTTCGCCATACTCCACACCAATTATCCATTCTACACGACGGGTAGCTTCACGACTGTAGTTAGTCACAGTACCACTACTCAACGCACCATTCGGGATATAAATAATCTTATTATCACCGGTAGTCAGAATCGTATGGAAAATCTGAATCTCACGAACCGTACCCGTGATGCCTTGGCTTTCAATCAAGTCACCTACTTTATAAGGACGGAGCAGCAATACAATCAAACCACCTGCAAAGTTCTGCAAGTTACCGGACAATGCCATACCGATAGCCACACCAGCGGATGCCAGCAAGGCAGCAAATGAAGTCGTTTCCACTCCCAACTTACCGATAACGGCAATAATCAATAAGATAGTCAGCAAGATGTTTACCAGACTCTTTACAAAACTCTGGATACTGGCATCCACATGTCGCTTAGCCAATAAGCGGGCCAACATCTTATTAAGGAAAGAAATCAGGAAACGTCCTATAATAAAAATCAATACAGCACCAATGATATGGCCACCCGCATTCACTCCCCAGTCTATCAACTGTTGGAGAAATACCTGCAATTTACTAAAACCGTCTTCCACAACAGTTTCAGTTGCAGGAGCCGCTGCTTGTAAAAATAATAACATAATATTTGTTCATTTGAAATTAATAATTATACTTTCCCAACGGGATTGAGAAACACCCGCTGGTTTACAAAAGTAACAAATATTTCCGGTTATCGTTCACTCGATTTGCGTGTTTCAGCGAAAACACTTAATTTTGCCCCCGATTTCAACTAAGGGGTGCCCTAATATGACGGGCTGAGATCATACCCATTGACCTGATCCGGGTAGTGCCGGCGGAGGGAAAAGAAGAAAAGTTCCCCTTTTCTGTATTAATCTTTAATAGTTAAAATTGTAATGAGAAAACATGCAATGGCGGCCTGCCTGTTGATGGCAACGCTGGGTGTCTGTGCGCAGACGCATGAGAAAGACAGCTTGCGGGTGATAAACCTGCAGGAAGTAGAAGTTATCTCTACCCGTGCCACGGGAACTACACCTGTGGCGTTTACCAATGTTAGTAAAGAACAACTTAAAAAACAGAATTTCGGGCAAGACCTGCCCTATTTATTAAGCATGATACCTTCTGCCATTACAACAAGTGATGCAGGAGCCGGTATCGGTTATACCACCTTGCGCATACGCGGCACAGATGGCACGCGAATCAATGTCACCGCCAACGGTATTCCTATCAATGATGCAGAAAGCCACACCGTATTCTGGGTAAACCTGCCTGACTTTGCTTCTTCCGTAAAAGACTTACAAGTGCAACGAGGCGCAGGCACTTCCACCAATGGTGCAGGTGCATTCGGTGGTAGTATCAATATGCAGACAGGAGATTTTTCATTGAAACCATATGCCGAAATCAACGCATCTTACGGCTCATTCAATACTCACAAAGAGACAGTGAAAGTAGGTACCGGACTTATCAACGAACATTGGTCTTTTGACGTACGGCTATCCAATATCAGTTCGGATGGTTATATAGACCGGGCATCCGTTGGCTTAAATTCCTACTATGCCCAGGGTGGATATTATAATGACAACACATCGGTAAAACTGATCACTTTCGGCGGAAAAGAGCGCACTTATCATGCATGGAATTATGCCAGCAAAGATCAAATGGCAGCATTCGGACGCCGTTTCAACTCTTGCGGATACATGTATATTGAAGATAAAAGCGGAGGGATACATCAACCGGAGATTGATTACGATTATGGTGTCAAAGAAGCCGATCAACTGATCAAAAATGGTGGTACTTTCCACTTCTATGATGACCAGACAGATAACTATGTACAAAAGAACTATCACCTGTTAGTCAACCACACCTTTACTCCGCAATGGCGTCTGAATGCCGGCTTGCACTATACCAAAGGAGATGGATATTATCAGGAATACAAGATTGGACGTAAATTGGTAGAATATGGCATGAAACCCTATGAAGTAAGTGGAGAAAACGTAACCAAAAGCGATCTTGTTCGTAAAAAAGCAATGGATAACTGGTTTGGTGGAGGAATCTTCTCCGTAAATTATACCAATGACCGACTGAATGCTTCACTGGGTGGCGGTCTGAATCGTTATGATGGCGACCATTTCGGTAAAGTACTGTGGGTGAAGAACTATCTGGGGCAACTGAATCCTAGTAATGATTACTACCGCAACAACGCTACTAAAAATGATGGAAATATCTATCTGAAAGCCAACTATGAGTTAGGTGGTGGTGTCAGTGCATACGCCGATCTGCAATACCGTCACATCACCTACAAGATGCATGGTCAGAATGACAAATGGAACGATGATACGAACGCACTTCAAACCCTGCAAATTGAAGATAAGTTCGACTTCTTCAACCCGAAAGCCGGTTTGTTCTGGCAGATCAATACTAACAACCGTCTATATGGTTCATTCAGTGTAGCCCATAAAGAACCTACGCGCAATAACTATACCGACGGAAAGTTAACCGAACATCCCAAAGCAGAACGCCTATTCGACTATGAACTGGGATATACCTTTGCCAACTCATGGTTAAATCTGGGAGCTAATCTCTATTACATGGATTATAAAAACCAACTGGTATTGACAGGCGAAAAGAATGAAATTGGCGAAGCTGTAGCAGCCAATGTACCCGACAGTTATCGCATGGGTATAGAACTCATGGCCGGACTGAAACTGAACTGTGGTTTCCAATGGGATATCAATGCCACCTTTAGCCGTAACCGTGTAGAGAACTTCTCCGAAACACTGTACGAATGGGAAAAGCCTACTACCGAAGCCTGGAAAATAGATCGTGGCAATACTCCTATCTCTTTCTCACCGGACTTTATTCTGAACAATCGTTTCAGTTATACGTATAGAGGATTTGAAGCAGCCCTGCAATCCCAATACGTCAGTAAGCAGTATATGACCAATGCTAAACGTGATGATCAGATATTGGATGCTTACTTCGTTAGCAATCTGAACCTGGCATATACCTTCAAACTGCCTCGCATGAAGTCAGTCACAGTGGGTTGTACGATATATAACCTGTTCAATGAAACATACGAAAACAATGGTTTCGCAGGTAGCGGATATTCCCTCAATGATGCAGGAGAAAAAGAACGTTACAGCTATGCAACCTATGCGGCACAAGCCGGAACCAATGTTCTGGGACATATCTCTTTGAGTTTTTAAAGCATGGAACAAACTCTCGAAATTATCGGAACCATCGTCGGTCTTGTCTACCTCTGGTTAGAATACCGGGCGAGTATCTATCTTTGGATAGCGGGCATCATCATGCCTGCTATCTACATTTTCGTCTATTACGATGCCGGACTGTATGCTGACTTCGGAATAAATATCTATTATCTGGGGGCGGCCGTCTACGGTTGGATGATGTGGAAATACGGCAGTTTTGTAAGACGAAAACTTCATCTACGTATCAAAGAAGGACAGCAGGAACTTCCCATTACCCGTATGCCAATGAAATATTACCTACCCCTCGGCATTGTATTCGCCGTTACTTTTGTCGGCATTGCCTGGATACTCATTCGTTTCACCAACAGTAATGTACCTTGGCTTGATTCTTTCACCACTGCCCTCAGTATCGTAGGCATGTGGATGCTGGCACGTAAATATGTAGAACAGTGGTGGGCATGGATTGTGGTGGACATTGTCAGTGCAGGACTCTATGTTTACAAAGACCTCAATTTCACGGCAGGACTGTATGCTCTTTATACAATAATCGCTATCTTTGGCTACTTCAAATGGAAGAGGATGATGGAAAGAGTGGTAGAGTGATAGGGTAATAAAGTGATAAGGCGATAGGGTGATAAAAGAAACAATGATGAAAGAAAATAATAATAAGAATTCAGTGGAACTCCGTGTTCTCTGTGGTGAACCGGAAGCAGTTATCTTAGCCAATGGTGATTATCCGACCCATCCCATACCTTTGCAGGTACTGGCAAACGCTCCTTATATCGTTTGTTGTGATGGCGGTGCAGATGCTTATATAGATCGCGGCAACGTACCTAATGTTATTATCGGTGACGGAGATTCCCTAAGTGAAGAGAGCCGCCGGAAATATAGTCATATTCTTCATTACATCTCCGACCAGGAAACCAACGACCAGACTAAAGCCGTAAACTTCCTTTTATCACAAGGTAAAAAAAATATCGCTATCGTAGGAGCCACAGGCAAACGGGAAGACCATACTTTAGGAAATATCAGCCTGCTCATTGATTATATGCGTACCGGAGCTCATGTCCGCATGCTGACCGATTATGGTATTTTCATTCCCTGCCATGACACCTGTTCTTTCCCCAGCCAGCCAGGGCAACAGATTTCGATCATAAACTTTGGTGCCCATAACCTGCGAGGCGAAGGCTTGGTATACCCTCTCAGTGACTTCACCAACTGGTGGCAAGGTACACTGAACGAAAGCACGGAAACAGAATTCACCATTCACGCAGAAGGGGAATACTTGGTAATTATGAATTATTAATTATGAATTATGAATTGCTGCGCTGTCATGCCGCATGGCAATTCATAATTCATAATTCATAATTAATAATTACTACTTACCTTTCCTCTCCGCTACCTCCACAAAGTACACACTCAGACATATCATCCCAATAGCCACCCCCTGTTCCCAGGTAAAGCGGTCTTGCCCCACGATATAAGAAACGACGGTCGTCACAATCAATATCAGATAGCCATACATGGCCACTACGGTTGTCTTCAGATATTTCAATCCGATGGGCATCAGCCAATAACTAAGGTAAGTAGGGAAAATAAGGATGAATGCCAGAATCACCCACGGCATCCAGTGCCAGGTTCCATGTGCTGCGTCGGCGAACAACGGCGCATCCCAGCCCAGGATAGTAGATATCACCAGACCGGACAGCGCCGCGCCCCCAAACACATATTTCATTACGGTCACCAAGCCGATCTCTTCCAGCAATTTCTTACTCAGAATCAGATAAATGGCAAAGAACACCGAACTGAGCAGGCACAACATATTACCTGTAAAGGCATCATGTGCCAAGTCATCGCTGCCTTGAGTCAATATACACAGCAATGCGCCACCGAAACCGAGAGAGATGCCGATGATTTTCATCAGTGTAGCCCGCTCGTGCAGAAAGAGAACGGAGATAAGAAATACCCAGATAGGTTGCAGGGAATTGAATATGGCACTACTGACGGGTGTCGTCTTACTGATACCCAGCAAATAGCAGAACATAAAACCATACATGCCGAATGCTCCCAGACAAAGTAACCCGATACGCTGCCGCCGTGTGATAGGTGCTTCTTTCACAAACCAGCCTGTCACCCAGAACGCTATAGCAGCAAAAGTACAACGCACCGTGACACCCGTCAATGCACCCATCCACACGGGCAGCAGGAATTTCAGGGCATTCATATTCAATCCCGCAAATATTCGCGAGACTACCAAACTTAAATTGGCCTCCAGTTTCTTATCTTTCATTCGGATATCGCAATTTTGGTTTCAAGGCAGAGAACGCAGGGAGAAGAAAATTGTTCAACGTGCATGGATATTCCAAAACTATTCGTATCTTTAGGATGTTCTATGAAAAACAAAAAGGATAGCCCTATGAAAAGTAAAGAAGAAAAAGACACACTGCGTACCGAAACGCAAGATGAACCTAAGAGCAAAGAACAAGTGCTCGTATTCTCTCATCAACTGCGCCGGGAAGTTGAAACTGCCTGCTGCCAATTGGATAACCGCGAAGGACAGAATAACTTAACAATAAACAAGGAGGTAGCAGAATGGCTAAGCAAGTAATATGGTCGCTCGTCGCCAAGAAACAGTTGAAGGAAGCATTCCAGATACTAAAACTAAAGAATGGGAATAATGAGGTTGGTGAAGTGCTCTATGTACAATTACAGAACATATTACACCGCATCAGCATGAATCCGTTCATCGGACAAACAACAGAAATAGAAAATATACGCTACATCATTCCTCACCCGGGATATACACTTTTCTATCGACATAGCCTCAAGAAGATAGAAGTTGTTGTACTATGGGACAACCGACTAAAAATGGGGGAACTGAAGGTAATCCCCAAAAAGGAATGAGATGTAAAAAAGTAAATAAGTAGCAAATTATGATTGAACAAATTCCATAGCATGCCATGCATACCATTTTTGTGTGAACTCATCACCCAAGTTGTATTGACTGGCAACATTACGTACTGTCTCCAAATTCAAATTATCAGGTAAACGGAGAAGTGCGTTTGCAGCACAAAGGGTTTTGTATTCTTCATCAAGAATAATCCTTTTACGGAGAGACAGGTTATCATCTCCGATATAAGTCCTGTGACTTATCATGCGTTCTGACACCAGTCTGCCAATCATGACACCTTGCTCTGATATAAAATAGTATGAATTATCAGGTTGCCTGACATAAAGAGTATTATTATTTTTCAAGCTAAAATACTCAAATGCATTATAATTACCAGTTTCCAAATTATAATACCTGAGGTAACGTTCTCTGTATCTCTGCATAAAATGTGGAGTATACTTCAGAACAAGAGGATTTCTATTGCTCGATAATGCAATATATCCGCAAGTTTCCTGACCAGTTATCGGAGCGTAAATAAGAAATGTAAAACCTTCATTGAGAGCAAGAAAGGCAATGGTCCAAGAATTATTCCGCTTTGTCGTAACTACCATTCTTTTAGTAAATCTTCCGATAAAGTGTTCTTGCCTGTAGCGCTTTCCACAACGATCCATAAATAAATCGATTTTGGTCTGCAATATTGAAAAATCTTTCATTGCTTCAGCATATAACTCTTCGGACGACATTGACGATACAAACATGTTTTTATCTTGTTTATGGTTAATGCGAACCAGAAATTGAATAAGTGATTAGGGCTTAGTGATAAGTGATTAGCACCATTCGGCATACAGTTCCTGCATCATTTGTTGTGTCTCCGGTACAAAGAATCCACTGAAATCATATACCGAATGGCACTAATCACTTATCACTAAGCCCTAATCACTTATTCAACTCCTTGTTCGCAATATTAATGAATATGGGTACAAAGGTATAAAAAAACAATCCAACATAGTTGGCAGAGGCCTTTTTTCATGTTATAATAATTATTATCCTTAAGTAGTTACTGATTTTTTGTCAAGAGCAGATTTATGCATTCTTAACTCCGGCAAGTGGTTTATCACTGCTGTACTTACCAGTAGCATACCTCTGAAACAGATGGTCTGAATCCCCCGAACGCATCATGTGTTTCATGCAAACAGATGATGCGTTTGCCACAAGTAGATGGTGTGTTTTCCACAGTTGAATAAGGCAAATGCCACATTCTAACCGGGTAAATGCCACACTATTTGCCTGTTAGAGTGTGGAATTTCAGTCATTAAGATGTGGCATTTCAGATGGGATAAAAAAAGAGAGGAGAAGCAATGCCCCTCCTCTTATGCTAATTTAAACTTGAATCTGAGTTAAAATTACAGTTACAAATATACTATATTGAAACACCAAAGTCAAGCTTTCGGGTCTTTATTTCTTTCCGCTTAAAGAAATTCCGCTTCTTATAGCGACAATAGGTAGTTTTTAAAATCAGCAAATTCCTTTGTCATCGACAGACTTTGCTTTTCACCTTGCATAAAAGCTTTCAGTTTCGCAGGAATCTCTACGGTTTCGCCAATAATACCTTCTACGGTTTCAAGGAATTTTGCCGGATGTGCCGTCTCCAGGAAGACACCAATTTCACCGGATTTCAATCCTTCTTTCAGTGCACGGAAGCCACAGGCACCATGCGGATCAAGCAGGTAATGACATTCCTTCCACGTTTCACGCATCGTTTCAGCAATCTGTTCATTAGTATAAGTAGTACCACTGATTTCAGCAGAAATGGCCGCATGACTGCCTCCATAAAGATCGAGCACACGCGCAAAGTTACTCGGATCGCCCACATCCATAGCATTGGCAATGGTAGCGATAGAAGGACGTGGAGTATAAACTCCGGTTTGCAAATATTGATAGAAGATATCGTTACGGTTATTGGCAGCAATGAAACGCTTCACAGGCAATCCCATACGTTTGCCAAACAATCCGGCAGTGATATTTCCAAAGTTACCGCTCGGAACACAGATAACGGCATCATTTGCCTTGCCTATCTTCTTCAGTTGAGCATAAGCATAGAAGTAATAGAAAGCTTGCGGTAAGAATCGTGCTACATTAATGGAATTGGCACTGGTAAGTTGCAAATGCTCATTCAGTTCCTTATCCATAAAAGCAGATTTCACCAACGCCTGGCAATCATCGAACGTACCATCTATCTCAAGGGCTGTGATATTCTGTCCGAGAGTCGTAAATTGTTTCTCTTGTATTTCGCTGACTTTTCCTTTGGGATAAAGTACATATACATGAATGCCCTCCACACCGAGGAAACCATTAGCAACCGCACTTCCCGTGTCACCGGAAGTAGCAACCAATACATTGACTTGTTTCTTACCTTCTTTTCTGATGAAATATCCTAAAAGACGGGCCATGAAACGTCCACCCACATCTTTGAAAGCAAGCGTCGGGCCATGGAAAAGTTCGAGTGAATAAATATCTTCCGTCACCTTCACCAAAGGAACATCAAAATTCAATGTATCGTAAACGATTTGTTTCAATGTTTCGGCAGGTACATCTTCTCCAAAGAAAGCATCGGCTACGCGATAGGCAATCTCCTGAAAAGAAAGAGTATCAATACTATCATAAAAATCTTGTGGCAAAGGTTTAATGCTATATGGCATGAAAAGTCCTTTGTCGGCAGCAAGTCCCTTCACTACGGCTTCTTCCAGACTGGCATCGGGAGCTTGTTTGTTGGTAGAATAATATTTCATATTAAATTTAAAATTAAAGAATTAAAAATTAAAGGCTGCGCAAGGCTCTGATGAAATCCGCATTACTTTGCGGTGGGACTCATAAATTCATTAATAAACTCATCTTCCTTCAACAATCCGTAACTTCCTTCGCAAACAGACGCTTCATCAAAGGTCTGTACACTATCCGGTTCGATACCCGGATACCAGATAAAGAAAGGGATCGGTTCATTGGTATGTGTACGGAGCTCACATGGAGTAGGATGATCGGGCAATACGGCAATAGCTACCGGTTCTTCCCAATCTTTCACGGCTTCATATATAGGACCTACAGCACGGCTATCCAGATTCTCGATTGTCAGAAGTTTTAAATCCACATTCCCTTCATGTCCGGCCTCATCACTGGCCTCGATATGCAGATAGACGAAATCATCCGTCTTCAGGGCTTCCAGTGCGGCAGCTACTTTATTTTCATAATTGGTATCATACAAGCCCGTTGCACCTTCCACTGTCAGGCGACGCAAGTCCGCATAATATCCGATACCATTGATCAGGTCTACAGCAGAAATCACTGCCCCCCGTTTCACTTGTGGGAACTTATCAGACAAACGTTCCATCTTAGGACGATATCCGGGACTCCAGGGCCAAATACTGTTAGCCGGGTCTTTCCCTTCCGCCATCCGCTTCTGATTCAACGGATGATTTTCCAAAAGCTCCTGCGAACGCAGGATAAGGTCATTAATCAAATCAGCGGTTTGTTGCGGAGTCAGTTCTGCACCGCCTTCGGGAACTGTTATATTCTCCGTACCCGGCATCGGTTTCACCAGTAACGGGCGGAAAGGTTTCAACGGCACATCGTGCGGTGGCGTACAATCAATACGCTTATCTCCACCTTTGATCACCAATAAATGGCGATATTGCACGCCTGTATAGAAACACACCCGCTCATTGCCCAGATGCTCCTGCAAGTACTTCACCAATACATCGGCTTCTTCCGTTGTGATGTGTCCGGCAGAATGGTTTTTAATATGATCGCCTTCAATGCAAATGATGTTACAACGCATTGCCATCTCGCCCGGTTTCAGATCTACACCGATGCTGGCAGCTTCCAGAGGTCCTCGTCCTTCATAAACTTTCGGCAGGTCATAGCCCAGAACGGACATATTCGCTACCTCACTACCGGGATGGAAGCCATCGGCAACAGTCTTCAACCGCCCCGTACGCCCCATGCTCGCCAGTTTATCCATATAAGGCGTCTTGGCATATTGCATCAGCGTCTTACCGCCCAATGACTCCACAGGCCAATCCGCCATTCCATCGCCTAATATGATTATATGTTTCATTTTATTAAACATTTGCAATACTCATGATATCCGCAAATACACCTGCCGCCGTTACTCCGGCACCGGCACCGTATCCTTGTATCATCATTGGATATTCTTTATAACGTTCTGTAGTCAGCAGAATAATATTGTTGCTACCTTCCAGACCATAGAACGGATGATTTACACCCACTTCCTGCAGACCGACTGATGCTTTGCCATTCTCCAGTTTAGCAACAAAACGCCAGTGCTTGTTCTCAGCTTCCAGTACCTTGCGACGGGCTTCAAAGTCCGCATCCAGACTCGGCACTTTCTTCCAGAAATCATCCAGCGAACCTTCAAAGAAATCATCGGGCACGAACAGGTTCTTTTCTACATCCGACTGTTCCAGTCTGTAACCGGCTTCACGTGCCAGGATCACCAGTTTACGGATAACGTCCTTGCCACTCAGGTCGATACGCGGATCCGGTTCGGAGTAACGCTCTTCCTGCGCCATCTTAATGGTCTTGCTGAAAGGAATATCCGCACTGATCTTATTAAAGATATAATTCAGTGTACCACTCAGTACAGCTTCAATCTTCAATATCTTGTCACCGCTATGGATAAGGTCATTGATCGTATTGATAATCGGAAGTCCCGCACCTACATTCGTTTCAAAGAGGTACTTCACACCACGCTGGCGGGCAATCTGTTTCAGTTCACGGTAATTCTCATATTCCGAAGAAGCGGCAATCTTATTGGCAGCCACTACAGAAACGTTGTGTAACAACAAATCTTTGTACAAGGAAGCAACCGCTGCACTTGCCGTACAGTCTACAAATACCGAGTTGAAGATATTCATGCCGATAATCTCGTCACGTAAAGTTTCCAGCGTGCTCGGTTTACCCTTCTCTGCCAATTCTGCACGAAAATCTGTCAGGTCGAAGCCTTCACGGCTAAACATAGCCCGGTCGGCGTCAGCGATACCCACAATATGTAGCTTCAATCCATTCTCCATCATCAGCTTCTGCTGTTGGCAGCGGATTTGTTCCACCAGGCTACCGCCTACCGTACCGATACCGCAAATAAAGAGGTTCAGTACCTGATATTCTGACAGGAAGAATGAATCGTGGATAACGTTCAATGATTTACGCAATGATTTGGAATCCACTACAAATGAGATATTTGTTTCCGAGGCACCCTGAGCACAAGCTATCACATTGATACCGTTACGTCCCAACGTACCGAACAGCTTTCCGGCAATACCCGGCGTATGCTTCATATTTTCACCTACAATAGCTACCGTAGCCAGGTTCTTTTCTGCCTGTATCGGAGAAATCTCACCCATTTCAATCTCTTTGGCAAACTCCTCATTCAGCACTTCACATGCCAGGTCGGCATCCGCATTACGCACACCGATAGACGTAGAGTTCTCCGAAGATGCCTGAGATACAAGGAACACACTGATACCATTCTTTGCCAGTGCCTTAAAGATGCGGTAGTTCACACCAATCACACCTACCATACCCAAACCCTGCACAGTAATCAGACTGGTATCATTGATAGAAGAAATACCCTTAATCGCTTTCGTACGCGGATCAGATACTTCCTGTCTGATAATCGTTCCCGTTCCTTCGGGATTGAATGTATTCTTTATTAAAATAGGAATATTCTTGTGGCAAACCGGATAAATAGTCGGTGGATATACTACCTTGGCACCGAAGTTACAAAGCTCCGTTGCCTCTACATAACTCAGTTCGTTAATGGTATAAGCGGTAGAAATCACACGCGGATCTGCAGTCATGAAACCATCCACATCCGTCCAGATTTCCAATTGGTCGGCATCCAATGCCGCCGCAATAACCGAAGCTGTATAATCGGAACCACCACGACCCAGGTTCGTAACATCTCCCGTCACCTTATCAGTAGAGATGAAACCCGGTACCAACGCACGCTTCGGCAAAGTGCTGAATGTTTCACGAATCAATTCATTCGTCAACTCCGTATCCAATACATACTTGGAGTGCTTCTTTTCTGTTTTGATAAACTTGCGTGAATCGAACCATTTGGCTCCCGTCAACTCTGCAACGATAATGGACGATAAACGCTCGCCATAGCTGACAATCGTATCGGAAGTTTTTTGCGAAAGGTCCTTTATCAGATAAATACCCTGGAAAATATCTTTCAGTTCATTGAGCAATTCACCGATCTGGCGTTGCAGTTCCACTTGCCCCTCACCAGCAGGAATCACTTCTTTAATCATTTCCACATGGCGGTAAACAATTTCGCGAAACTCATTTTCGTAAGCAGCATCACCGGCAGCCGCCATTTTCGACGTGTTTATCAGCTTGTCTGTGATGCCCCCCAGCGCGGAAACCACCACAATTACCGGTTCTTCTACTGCTTCTACAATTCTCTTTACGCTCAAAATACTGTTCGCGGAACCTACGGACGTTCCGCCGAATTTTATTACTTTCATATCCTTTATTACTATTGATAAGGTTGATACAATGTGTCGGGAACAGGACGTATATGCCTGTATTGACTTGAATTAAATAAGAAAAACTGCTGAAAAATAGTGTAACACGTAGAAACACAAATACTATCCATTAACCCCTAAGGGTCATGGTCATGCACATGGATGTGACTGTATGTTGATAGTACTTGTTCATACTCTCTGTTTCTTTCATTATTGATAAGTGTCGCAAAAGTAATAATAAAAACATTCAATCTATCACATTTTGTGGTTTTTTTGTAATAAAAATATAGAAAGGCCTCAAAAGAGGCAGAAATATGCAAAAGAGCGAAGTGTCATTTTCACACATAACCATACAATATTCCGCTACCAGCGGCATAGTTTTATAACATTTTGATATTAAATCCAAGATATATCATTATATTTGCACTAAATTATCGTAAGAGAATGCATATGAGTCCAAATATAACTTCCATTTTGCTAAT